>Ga0194115_10002932_pt1 | contig 19713 bp, 5 predicted proteins | sample TA2MahsurfametaG_3_FD_148656 | JGI IMG/M metagenome (GOLD analysis project Ga0194115, IMG submission 148656) | Freshwater microbial communities from Lake Tanganyika, Tanzania - TA2015002 Mahale S4 surface | ecosystem: Environmental > Aquatic > Freshwater > Lake | place: Tanzania: Lake Tanganyika... | reverse complement strand
CCATTGAAATTCCGGAAGCTTGGATCGGAAAACAAGCCTTGATTTACGATATGCAAGGCCGTTTACTAACTAAGCTGGATTTAACAGCGAAAAAATCTCAGATTGAAATGAATAACTTTGCACGCGGCGCTTATTGGCTACAAATTGACAACGAAGTACCGGTCAAATGGATGAAAAATTAAATTGAACTTAACTTTGCAAGAAGAATACATTTATGCGAACAAAACTACAAGCTCCACTCTCCCAATACAAGCAAATTTCAAATCCCCGTTTGCAGTTCCTATTTGGGCTATTTGCTTTGATTTGGATGCAGATCACCAATGCACAAACTGTTTCATTAGGTGGCAATCAAATTATTTGCTCTGGGAGTAATACAGCGACAGTTAGTGCTACTTTAAACAATCTTGGAAGTTTAACAGTACTCTCCTACTCTTGGACGGTCGAAGGGGTTGCGGCTGGGACAAGCTCGTCAACAAGCATCACCGTAAATGCCAGTTTAAGCCCGAATAATCCGCAGGAAGTAATTTGTGTGGCAGCACTTTCCAATGCTACGAATATTTCAGATACTGTTCTCATATATACGCTTTCCCCTGGTGTAATAGCAGGTGATCAATTTTCGTGTACTTCTCCATTTAACCCAAGTGCATTTACAAGTAGCAATAGTGGTACAACTTCACTAACTGGAGCCTCGATTTCCTACCAATGGCAAAGTTCCACTGATGGCACAACATGGACGAATATTAGTGGTCAGACAAACGCAACCTATAATCCAAACTCCATTAGTACCTCTACCTTCTTCAGAAGGGCAATTATTTGCACGGTAGGTAGCCTTAGTCAAACATGTTATTCGAACAGTGTTTTTATACAAGTATTAAATACACCGACGATAAGTGCTGTACCATGCATCAATAATGGCGCAACTGCGAGCCTAAGTGTAAACTTCAACCCAGCTCTCCCATCCGGATTCAGCGCAACCTACCAATGGTCTGGACCGAATAACTTTAGTGGTTCGACTTCGACAGTAAGTGTTCCTAACTTTTCTCAAAGCAATGTCGGAAACTACTATGCAAATGTGACTGTTTCGGGAAATGGTCATACTTGTAATTATCCATTTTTAAGTACCACAATAAATTTAAACCCAAATACGCCAAGTTTCACCTTACCTACCAATGGTTGCCCAGGAACAAATTACATTCCATTATCATTCACTCCGCAAGCTGGGGTAAGTTACCAATGGTCGGTATCTCCATCGAGTAATAGCACCGGCCTATCTACGAGTAACCCATCTTTTTACTTTTCGAATAGTGGTACTTATACCGTTTCAGTATTTTCGGTGAGTAATCTCGGAAATTGCCAATCGAGCACTATTACACAAAATATCATAATACCTAATTTGACAAATATTCTACCTAGCGTAGATGGTTCAGAGCCATTGCAAGTAATCAATGGCGTTAACACTCTAGCGATTTGTTCGGGTGCTAGTACCTCAAATGCCTTGGTATTCAACGATAATTTTGGCGGAACCAATCCGACCAATACAACATATGCCTATACTTTAAATAATGGCCCGAGCATTCCAATTTTAGGTAGCGCATCTGTTCCAATAACTTATGGTAGCAATTTGTTTACTCTTACTGCTACCAGCGGTACATGTTCTTTATCGAATACCGTTAACATTTATTCTGGTTCGAATCCGTTTGTTGCCCTTGGAGCAAATAACTCGATAAGCCTCTGTCCGGGGAGTATCGTGAATTTTGTCATTGACCCAACACAAAGCATTGGTGTCAACAACCCTCCAGGAACAACCTATTCCTTGGTATTCAGTGACGTCGCTGGCTCATCCAACTTCACAAATTTACTGAATGACACCATCATTGCGCATCAATACAACACTACCACTTGTGGTGTATCCAATGCGGGAACAACGTTTCCAAACAATACCTATTATGCTGTTGTTACGGCACAAAACCCTTGTGGAACTACTCAGAGTTTCTACTCTCCAATCACGGTTCACAACCTACCTACTGCAAACTTCACTGTTTCTGATTCTACTATATGCGCCGGTCAAACAATCACAGTTACAAACACTGGTAACGCAGGATCAATAGTTGGGACAAACTCACCCTACAGCTGTACAACTCAGGGTAAATTCTATTGGACAATAACCGGTGGTACATTAGGAACAAACTTTACCTTAGGTTCCGGACAAACACTTGGGTCATACTGTGCCCCTCCAAATTGTTCTTGGAATAGCACTGCATCAAATGGTTCAGGTACATTAAACATCTCTTTTTTAACAGCAGGCACGTACACTATTACTCAACATTATTACAACAGTTGCGGTACCAAAACAAAAGTTCGTAACATTTGCGTCATTAACCCGCCGACTTGTCAATTTACAGCGACTCCTTCGAGCGGTTGTACCCCTTTGACGGTAGCGATCAATAATACGACAGTGGCACCAACATGCGGAGGAACACATGTGCCGCTGACTTACGCTTGGACAGTTACTTCACCTTCGGGAACCACTGCGAGTTATACAACTAGCTCCGCGCAAGCTCCGCCTAATTTGGAGTTGACGAACCCTACGACTTCTCCACAAACATTCACGATTTCTTTGACGGTTTCACCCAAAGATCCCTACAATACTTCTGCCAATTTTGGAAATCCAAATTGCACTTCTACTTGTACACAGACAGTTATAGTAAATCCAAAGCCAATATATACGCCAAGCAGCTTGAGTACTTGTAATGACCCCTTTCAATTAAACATTAATTTACAAAGTACTACCAACCTAGCGAATTCAACTTTTAATTGGTCTGCGACAAATAATTTAAATATTGCGGGTGAATCAACAAGTAATCAAACTTCTGGTATCATTAACGATAACCTTGACAACACTTCAACAAGTTTTCAAACCGTAACCTACACGGTGACGCCTACTTCAAATTTAGGTTGTGTAGGTAACGCAGCTACTTTTACTGTAACACTTAATTATGTTGATGCAGGGCTTGTGTCAAGTGATCAAACGATTTGTAGTGGAACCAGCCCGGCGTTACTTACTGGAACTTCGCCAAGCGGCGCGGGAACGTTAAGTTACCAATGGCAGAGCTCTACAAATGGAACAACCTGGACCAATATCAGTGGTGCAACAAGTGCGTCATTTCAGCCTGGAAATTTAAGTGCAAATACCTATTATAGAAGAATTGTTAATTACGTTTCAAATTCGGTGACCTGTACAGGAACGTCGAATTCAGTATTGATCACCATCAATGCAATTACACCCGGAACAATTAGTGCCACTCAAAACCTTTGTACCGGAGATGACCCAGCAGCACTCAACGTCGTGACAGGAGCTACAGGCATAGGCACAACAACTTTCATTTGGCAACAAAGTAGTAATTCCACCGGTCCATGGACTTCAATATTAGGGCAAACTGGATCTACCTATGACCCTCCTGTACTAGGAAGCACTACTTATTTTTCTATTGCCGCAACAAGCGTGTTGAACAACGTAAGTTGTAGTGCTAATTCACCATCAATTGCAGTCAATATTTACTCACTTTTACCAGGTTCTATAACTAATCCTGAAACCATTTGTGAGGGCGGAAACCTAGTTGCATTCACCAGTACCAATGCAAGTTCGAATGCACCAACTGTTGCATATCAATGGCAGTCTTCAACAGATAACCTGAATTGGGCTAATATCACAGGTGCCACGAGTGCCACTTATGACCCACCTGCCTTAACAACTACTACCTATTATCGCCGACTCGTAAATGCTTTAGTTGGTGGTACTGTCATTTGTCAAGGGCAATCAAATACGATTACGGTTACAGTTGTTCCTGACCCAACGGTTTCTGCGCCGACCGGCCAAACCATCTGTAACGGTGGTACGCCAATAGCCTTTTCTGTAACGGCGAGTGGAGGAATAAATACAAGTTATAGCTATCAATGGTATAGTAATTCTCCGAATGCTAATACGATAATTACTGGTGCAAACGCTGCAACCTTTACGCCTCCAGCTTCAAATGGAACCTATTATTGCCAAGTAACAATCAACCCTGCAGCTTCAACCGGCTGTAGTGTCAATTCCTCAAATGCCACAATTACTGTTGTCAACGACCCGGCAGTTACAGGACCAACAGGCGCAAGTTATTGCCAAGACGCAGCCTCGGTAAGTGCCTTGAGCGTAAGTGCAAGTGGTGGCCTGAGTACCAATTATACTTATCAATGGTATAGTAATTCTCCGAATGCTAATACGATAATTACTGGTGCAAATGCTGCAACCTTTACGCCACCCGTAAATGCAGTGGGTACAATTAACTATTATTGTTTGGTGAGCATTGCTCCTGCAACTACCGGTTGTTCGACAGCATCTAATGTTGCATCTATTGCAGTAACAGCAGGGCCATCGGTATCAAGTCAGCCTGCGAATCAAACGCGTTGTATTGGAGGTACTTTTACTGCACTTAGTTTTACAAGTTCAGGTGGTTCGGGTACCCCAACCTATCAATGGTACAGCAACTCCACAAATAGCAATACCGGAGGAACCCTTATTTCAGGTGCAACAAGTGCAACCTACACTCCTCCTTCTAGTTTGAGTGCAACGGCAGGTGTAACATACTTTTATTGTGTAGTTAGTTTCAGTTCAACAGGTGGGTGTTCAGTTATAAGTACAAATGCAACGGCAATTACTGTCTTGGCCTCACCAACAGTGAATCCTATCTCCAATCAAGTATTTTGTAAAAATACTATTGCTCCTGCAACAGCAATAAGCGCCAACTACAGTTCAGGCATGACCTATGCTTGGTCTTTAACTGGCTCTAGTGTAGGACTTACTCCTACCTCCGGAAGCACAGGTACAATTCCGAGCTTCACAACTGTTAATAATGGCACTGCGCCATTAACGGCTATTGTAAACATCACGCCCACTTATACCACTGGTAGTTTGGTCTGTGCGGGAAGCCCAACTGCTGCTTACACCATCACCGTCAACCCGACACCAGTGATGTCGCAATTTAACCCGATGTTATTTGTATTCTGTGAAAATGCTACAGGAACGGTTCCATTTAGCTCGAATATTTCAAGTAACATGTCTTATTCTTGGACAAATGACAATACACTTATTGGTTTGGGTGCAAACGGCACAAGCACAAGCCCTGGTGCTGGGATTTCATTTTTAGCGGTTAATAACTCTAATCAGCCCCTGACTTCCAACTTGATGGTGACGCCAAGTTATACAAATGGCGGGGTTTCTTGCCCTGGAACAGCAGTACCTTTTGCAATTACAGTAAACCCATTACCTGATGTGATTCCGTTGCCAGATTATACAATCTGCGCAACTAGTACAGGATCCAATCAGTTTTCTAGTTTGTATCCAATTATTGGTTTGGGAACAACTTATGCTTGGTCAAACTCCAACCCAGCAATTGGGATGGCTGCCTCAGGCAATGGTTCACATTTTTTCACAGCGACAAATACCTCATTGGTTCCGATTACCGGTACGGTAACTGTTACGCCAACTTATACCAACAATGGGGTCACTTGTACCGGTGCGCAAGATCAGTTTGTAATTACCGTTAACCCGATGCCAACCGTAAACGCAATTGCCAACCAAGGCTTATGTGTTGGCAGCTCGACAACAGCGGTAACTCCTACAGGAAATATACCTGGAACACTCTATACCTGGACAAATAACAACACGAGTACAGGCCTTGGAAGTGGCGCAACGGGGACCATACCAGCTTTTATTGGCTTGAACACTACAAACGCACCAAACGTTTCGACGGTGAGTGTTGTTCCGAGTTATACTTACAATAACATTACTTGTACAGGAACAGCAGCACAGTTTGGAATCACTATCAACCCGACACCAAATGTGAATGCCGTTGTAGATCAGCAGGTCTGTGCTCAAAGTAATGCCAGCGTGCAGTTTAGTTCTACACCAAATATTGTTGGAACAGTATATACCTGGACCAACAATAACACTGCAATTGGCCTTGCGGCTTCCGGAACGGGTGCTTTGTCTTTCAACGCTACAAATACCACAAGTTCACCAATTAGTGCTACAATTACCGTGACGCCAAGTTTTACCTTTGCAGGCAGCACTTGTACTGGGCTTGCTGACACTTTCAATATCGTTGTTTTGCCAACGCCTGTGATGACTGCAATAAGTAATCAAACTTTGTGTAGCGGCACCGCAACCAATGTGATTAATTTCAGTTCCAACTTGACAGGGACACAATATGCTTGGACCAATTCTAATCTGACCATTGGTCTTGGGGCTTCCGGAGCAGGAAATAATATTGGCTCGTTTAATGTAACAAATACAGGCACCGCACCTTCTCAAGGGCTTATCAGCGTTGCTCCATCTTTAGTTACCAATAACCAAACATGTATTGGTTCGCCTGTAACTGCAACGATTACGGTGAATCCGATTCCAGTGATGAACCCAGTGAATAATCCTTCATTCTGTTTCGGTACTGCTGCTTCCATTCCATTGAGTTCAAATATCAATTCGGGTGTAACGTATAATTGGACAAACTCAAATACCGGTATTGGTTTAGGTCAGAATGGAACAGGTAGCATTAGTTTTTCGACTCAAAATTCATTTTCCACACCAATTTCAGGACTCATTACCGTGAGCCCCGTTTATACAAACAACAATGTGCAATGTACAGGAAATCCCTCAAGTTTCACTGTCCAAATAGCACCAAACCCACAAGTAACTCCACTAAACAATATTGATTTTTGTAGCGGCATTCAAACTACCCCAATAACCATAAGTGGAACGGTTACCGGTGCAACTTATTCATGGACTAACGCCAATCCTGCAATAGGCTTGCAGGCCACAGGCTCGGGTAATATTCCTGTTTTTACTACGGCCAATGCCAGTACTACCTCAGTAGCAAGTTCTTTGGTGACAGTAACGCCTAACCTTTCCTTTAATGGTCAATCTTGTCAAGGACCTTCAACTACGTTCACCATATCCATCAACCCTGGAACTACGATAAATAGCGTACCAAATGTTCAATTATGTAATGGTGAAACAAGTTTGCCTATTAGCTTCTCGGGAAGTGGAACAACTTATGCTTGGAGTAGCAGCAATACCAATATAGGAATTGCTAGCAATGGTGTTACGTCTATTCAACCATTTGTTGCTACAAATACAGGTACAACACCTCTAAATGCAACAATTACTGTTACCTCGCAATTTACTGGTGGAAGCGGTAACGGATGTAATGGTGGAAGTACGACATTTAACATTGAAGTGCTCCCCACACCTTCGGTTGTTGACCCACCTAACCTTGTTGTTTGTCACGGAAATACGGTAAATGCAGTAAATCTTTATGGGGTTGCGACCAATTATACTTGGACAAACAACACAAGCAGTATTGGCCTGACAAATACCGGAACAACAGCAACTATACCGTCGTTTACGGCAACTAATACAGGAAATAATCCGGTTTTGGCTACGGTAAATATCAGTCCGAGCTTTGTTTCGGGAACAAAAGTTTGTACAGGGGTCTCACAATCATACACCATTAACGTGATTCCAATTCCTACGATAACTTCCCAACCTCAAAGTCAAACAGTCTGTATTGGTGGTAGTTTAACCAATCTTTCGGTCGCGTATGCCGGAGGAAATGGCACGCCAACTTATCAATGGTATAGTTCTGCAACAAATAGTACTGCTAGCGGAGTTGCTATCTCAGGTGCAAATAGCGCAGCATATGCCTTACCTGCTGCCAATGCAGTCGGGACTACCTATTATTATTGTATTTTAACATTTGCAAATGCAGCTACTTGTTCAACAATCTCTTCCAATTTAGCGGCAATCACCATCACAAGTGGACCAACGATCAGCACCCAACCTTTAGCTAGTCAATCTATCTGTGTGGGTGGTTCAATTCCAGCACCATTGAGCGTTGCATTCACAAACGGAACAGGAAATGCAACTATACAATGGTATAGTGTATCTGGAGGAACTAATACAATAATTACTGGGGCAAACTCGGTGAATTATTTACCTGGTGTATTCAATAGCGTGGGCACATTTAGTTTCATGGCTCAAATTTCCTTAAGCGGAAGCGGTTGTGGCCTCGCTCAGTCAAATACAGTTCAGGTGAATGTGCTTGCAGATCCAACCGTTTCAAACCCTGCATCTGCTTCCTATTGTTTGAATTCAAGCACTGCTGTACCTTTGACTGTTACGGCAAATGGCGGAACAAGCACGCCGTATGCTTACCAATGGTATTCAAATGTGGTAAACAACAACACATCAGGCACGCTGATTTCGGGTGCCAATGCTGCAAGTTATATTCCATCAACCAATACCGTAGCCACTACATACTACTATTGCGTCGTAACACAAGGTAATGGCTGCAGTGTAAGTTCAAATGCAGCCACTATTGCTGTTACAACAGCTCCAACAATAGCTAACCAACCTATTTCAACCCAAACGGTATGTTTGGATGGCGCGGTATCTTCGTTAGCTGTAAGCTACGCCAGTGGAAGCGGATCACCATCCTATCAATGGTATAGCAATAGTCTAAATACGTATGTCGGCGGAGTTGCCATCCCAGGAGCCGCAAGCGCCACATATATGCCTCTAACAAGTTCGGTCGGAACCATCTATTATTACTGCGTTATCACCTTCGCTTCTAGCGGATGTTCCGCTATTTCATCAAATATTTCGCAAATTACGGTTGTTGCAGACCCTTCAATCACTACACAACCTTTGAGCACACAAACGATTTGTGGTGGTGGTTCGATTCCAAATGCGCTAAGTGTAGCTTATACTGGCGGAACCGGAACACTGAGTTACCAATGGTATAGTGTAAATAGTGGCACCAACACCCTTATTGGAGGTGCAACAGCGTCCTCCTACCTCCCACCCGCTTTTAACACGCCAGGCACCTATAACTTTACCGTTCAAGTCACTTTAAGTGGGAGTGGTTGTGGAATGGTGCAATCCAATAATGCACAGGTTATTGTGCTACCAGACCCTACGGTTTCAGCACCAGTTGCTGCAACTTATTGTAACGGTTACACGCCTGTACAGCCGCTAAGCGTTACTCCAAATGGAGGGCTAACAGCCGCATATACTTATCAATGGTATAGCAATACGGTCAATTCTAATTCAGGAGGCACCCTCATAAATGGAGCTACAGCAGCAACTTATACACCTTCTGTTTCAACGAATGGCTCCGTATATTACTATTGCGTCGTTAGCCAAGGTGCCGCGAACACAGGTTGTTCTGTTGCCTCGGCAACTGCCTTGATCATTACTTCGCCAGCACCAGCTATAGCCACACAACCTTTGAGTATGCAAACTGCTTGTGTGGGCGGAACGCTTTCCAATTTAACGGTAAGTTACACAGGGGCTAGCACAACCCCAAGTTACCAATGGTATAGCAATTCAGTGAATGCCAATACCGGCGGAAACCCTATCCCGGGTGCTACCACCGCTAGTTACTTACCGCAGAGTACAACTACTGGGACTGTTTACTATTATTGTGTTATCAGTTTCCCGGCAATTAGTTGTACAACAATTAGCTCCAACCCTGGCGGTGTAACCATTCATCCTGACCCAATCATTTCGGTTCAGCCAATTGCCAACCAAGCAGTTTGTTTTGGAACCACACTTGGCGCACCACTTACCATTTCTTACACAGGAGGTTATGGCACCCCAAGTTACCAATGGAATTTAGTGAACGGAAGCACTACTTCTGCCATTCAAAATGCCACTAATGCAAGTTACTTACCCGGCTCTTTCAACGTAGCCGGTGCCTACAACTTTAATGTCACTTTAACACTGTCGGGAAATGGCTGTAATGTCCAAACATCCAATTTAGCACAAGTTGTAGTAATGCCGATTCCAGTTGTGGATTCTGTGGGCTCCTACCTATACTGTAATGCCGACACGGCAGACATGGTTGTTTTCAGTGGCCCTATTGCCGGCACAACTTACATTTGGTCCAATGACAATCCTGGTATTGGCTTGCCAGCCAGTGGCTTTGGAAATATTATGCCATTCGAGGTAACCAACATGAATAATTTTGGTATAATCGGTAATATCAGCGTTACGCCGCAACTCACTAACCTCAATACAACTTGCTCCGGAACACCTGTCTCGTTCCAAATCATGGTGAATCCATACCAAGACGTTCAGGACCCCCAAGATTTGGTCTTGTGTCACGGAACGGGTGTCAATGGCGTCCAGTTCTTTGGTTCAGCACTCATTAATAATTGGACCAATGATTTACCTGCTTTAGGTGTACCTGCATCCGGATCTGGTACTTTACCAGCGTTTTTAGCGGTTAACAACGGCACCCAACCCATCATAGCAAATCTGAGTGTCACGCCATCGTTCAATGGAGTAACAACTTGCCCAGGTGATATCGAAACATTTACGATTACCATTCTTCCGAATCCGAATGTTTCTGTTACACCTGCCGTTCAAACGGTTTGTAGCGGTGACTTAACAGCCACAATTAACATGAGTGGAACAGCGACAAGTTTCGCTTGGACCAACAACACGCCTTCCATTGGTTTGGCAGCAAATGGCACTGGTAATATTCCTGCGTTTTTAACAAGCGCTACAGGTTCAAATACAACGGCTACCATAGCAGTTACTCCTTTGTACACATTAGGTACGGTATCTTGTCCGGGGCCTTCACAAAATGTCCAGATCACGGTCGTACCGACACCAAGTACACTTCCGTTGCCAGATTTGGTTTATTGTAACGGTGAAGCAACTAACCTCATCCAAATTCTGGGGAATGCCAGCGAACTCAATTGGAGCAGCAGCAACCCAAGTATTGGAACAGCAGCACTCGGTTCAGGCTCGATCGCATCATTCAACGTAATTAATCCAACACAGAGCCCAATAAGTACGGTAATTACAGTTACTCCAGTTAACTTCTTTGGTGGCCTCACTTGTATGGCGCCTGCAGAAGATTTTTCCATAACTGTAAATCCGACCCCAACGATTAATCCTATTCCAGACCAAGTGCTATGTGCCCAATCAAATTCTCCGGCAATGCTTTTTTCTGGAAATGCAACGAGCTTTGAATGGTCCAACACCAATACTGCAATTGGTTTGAGTGCAACAGGTTTAGGAAATATTAGCTCTTTTGTAACACAAAACGCCTTGCCTTCAGTGCTTTCTGCCAACATAAGTGTTGTCCCTCAATTCACGAATGCAGGGCTGACTTGTGAGGGTACGCCAGAATTGTTTGTACTCGACATTTTACCCTTACCAACGCTCACCACTGTAAATCCACAGGTGTTGTGTAACGGAACTGCCACGGCTCCTATCAATTTTGTAGGAAATGCCACCAACTATGCTTGGATCAATAATAACACCACAATTGGTTTAGCAGCAGCTGGATCTGGCGATATCGCTGGCTTCAATGCCATTGCTGGCGCAACGAATAACGTAGCAAATATCGTCATTACGCCGTCATACACTTACAATAGTACAACGTGTTTTGGAACGCCAGTTTCAACATCCATTACGGTCTTACCTAGTCCGTATATCAACACAGTGCAAGATGTTGTAACATGTAACGGCGATTTATCCGGAGTATTAGCTTTCTCTGGAACAGCAACAAGTTTCAATTGGACAAACTCGAACCCAGCAATTGGTTTGGCAGCTAGCGGCAGCGGGAACCTCCCAGTGTTTAGCAATACGAATACAAGTAGCAATCCGCTTTTGGCAACAATTACTGTGACGCCACAAACTGCGCAAGGCATACAAACGTGTCAAGGCACACCGGAAATCTTTACCATAACAGTAAACCCAACTCCTACTGTAAATACGGTGAGTTCGCAATTGATCTGTAGCCAAAACCAGTCGCAGCCTGTCGTTTTTACAGGTAACGCTAGTACGTATACGTGGCTAAATAGCAACACGAGTATCGGCTTACCGTCATTCGGAAATGGAAATATCCCTGCCTTTACTGCTACAAATACTGGCGTAAATACAGCAATTGCTCAGATTCAAGTTACGCCGCAATACACCAATGCAGGGGCAACTTGTACCGGTGCGCCGCAGAACTTTACATTTAGCGTTGACCCAATACCTGCTGTTCAATACAGCCAAATTGGCCAAGCTATTTGTACTGGAACAGCCACCGCTGCGGTCAACCTAAGTTCTACCACGCCTGGTGTGACTTTTGGTTGGACTATCCTCAATCCGTCGCCTGCAATCACAGGAATTCCAACCATGAACGGAACAGGATCTCTTCCAAGTATGACACTTGTCAATTCAGGCTCGACAAGTGCGCAGTTTAATTTCCTAGGAATGGCTACCACTCCGTTGGTTGGTTGTGTAGGTTACGGAGCACTCGGCACCATTACCGTTGATCCTGCTCCTGTCATGCAGCCATTAAACGACCTTACCATTTGTAGCAATGCTCAGATCAATTACAATTTAGTTGCCAGTCTTCCATCGACATTTAGTTGGACGGCAAGCGCAAATACAAACGTTGTTGGGCAACCAAGCGGAACAGTAAACTCCAACTTGATATACAACACACTGCAAAACAATGCGAGTACCCTACAATATGTCACCTATACGGTCACCCCTACCTCTTTTCCAACAGGCTGTGTTGGTTTACCTGAAACTTTCGTTGCAGAAGTCGTTCCGAACATCCAAATTACCAGTTTGGCTAACTACGAAATTTGTAGCGGTGAGCCAACAGATATTACCTTACAATCTAATCTGCCGGGTAATTTTAGCTTCTCAGCAGTAAGTAATCCAAATGTACAAGGAGAGTCTGTCAATTCACAAAACGGATTCTATATCAATGACATCCTAAGCAACACAACCTCTTACGATCAGATCGTTACTTATAACGTTCAAGTTGTTTCGAGTCCATATAATTGTTATGGCTTACCTCAAACGATTGCTGTCGAGGTGCACCCTGAAATTTCAATTACGAATGCTTCGCCCACACAAATATGCAGTGGTGCGCCACTGAGCCTGAACCTCACGGCTACAGAAAATGCAAACTTTAGTTGGTATGCCACGCAAAATGGTTTGGTGAATGGCGAATCTACCACCACTCAAAACAGCAACGTACTCAACGACAACCTAGCGCTTGCGCCAAACGTAAATGCGCATCAGACGGTGCTTTACACCATCAGCGCTACCTCAACAGTTACTGGTTGTACAGCGCAAGCATTGCCGCTATCCATCATCGTGAATCCAGTGCCAGTTGTTTCTGCTCTGCCTGATCAAATGCATTGCGCCGGTGAAGCCACAGATCCGTTGAATTGGACACTCAACGGTACCGCAACCAACTATGCTTGGTCCAACAATAATTCTGCAATAGGCTTGGCTTTAAACGGCAACGGAAATATTCCGGCTTTCAATGTGATAAATCCCGGACCTCAGACCTTAATATCTACCATTACCGTTACACCACAGTACGTGAACAACGGCTTTGTTTGTGCTGGAACAATAGATACGCTCACTATTACCGTGGAGCCTATTCCGAGTATCAGTTATAATATACCTAACCAAGATTTATGTTCTGGTGAACTCAGCCAAGCAGTTGTAATGAGTTCGCCGAACCCAGGTGCAAGCATTACCTGGACTATCATCAATCCACCACTTACCATTTCGGGCATACCAAACCTAACTGGCACCAATCAAATTCCTGCAATGACGCTTTCGAATTCGAGTACAAGTCCGCAGCAAATACTTTTCCAAGGAACAGTAAGTACGCCGCTCAACGCTTGTGAGTTAGAAGGGCCTATTGGGCAGATAGTTGTCTTGCCTGAACCAGTCATTAGCAATATTAATGATATCACCATTTGTAGCAATGATGTTTTGAGTGTCGCTATCAATTCTAGTATTCCGGCAACCTTTAGTTGGGGTGCGCAAAATAACCCGAACGTGAATGGTGAATCTATTGGGCCAATTTATTCCAATTTCATCTACAACACGCTACTAAATACCTCATCTACGCTCCAATATGTCAATTATACCATTACACCGACCTCAATCAATGGAAACTGTGTTGGTGTAGATGAGGACTTTACTGTAGAGGTTATTCCTGATATTGCACTCAATCAGGCTATCACACCACTTCAAGATACGATATGTAGCGGAGAATTGACCAATATTCTATTGCAAACCAATTACCCTTCATCGATAATTTGGTATGCCATTAATAACCCTAATGTCAGTGGAGAAACAACTACGGCTACTGCCAGTAATTACATTAGTGACATTTTAGTCAATAATACGCCGTTCAATCAGTATGTGCAATATTATATTGATATGGTAGCTTCACCGCAAGGATGCAATGGCATTCCTGAGCTCATCACCGTGTTGGTTTATCCTGCCATTCAGCTCACCAACGCAACGAGTATCAACCTTTGTAGCAATGAGCCACTCGATCTCAATTTAGCTGCTACAGTGAATGCCAACTTTACTTGGTATGCAACGAATAACGGAGTGGTGCAAGGAGAGACCACAACACCGCAAAATACAAGTATCATCAATGATATTTTAGTCAATAACTCTTCTCTGACCGAGCAAGTGAATTATGCCGTTGACGTTGTGGCCTTGAATTCTGGCTGTCAGGCTTTTGACCTGCCGATAACAGTCAATGTATTGCCTTTACCCGTTTTGCTGACGAACGACACCATTATTTGTTCAGGTGAATATACCAACGTGAATTTGGTGACGAATATTCCTTCGAGCATTGTTTGGAACGGCGTATTTAACATCCCCATTCTTGGTGAAACCTATGCCAATATTTCTGGCACGTATATCAATGATTTACTGATCAATGATACTGGTCAAGATGACACTTTGGTTTACGAAGTTTTGGCAACTTCCAACGGTTGTACCGCTCCGCTAGACTCAGTTTTGGTAATTGTACACGACCAACCTGATATCGACTTTAGTATTCTTACAACGCCTCTATGTTCTGAAGATACCATTCAGTTTGTCAATTTATCGAATCCAAACTTTGACTTTGACTGGAGTTTTGGCGACGGAGCTACGTCTGTTGTCTATTCACCGATCCATATCTATAACAACTCTGGCGTTTATGAAGTCATGTTAGTAGGTACCAACCCACTCAACAATTGTTCGGCGGCTGATTCAACTACAATTGTAGTGAATAAAATGCCGGACGCTAGTTTCTATACCATGGACACCATTGGATGCGGCAACCTAAATGCGACCTTCTATGCCAATTATCAGGCAACTAGTGAAATGGTTTGGGACTTCGGCGACGGTCAAACACTTGCGCAAGTAGGAAATGTCACAAATTACTACGGTCAGGCTGGCTGCTACGACGTTACATTGACAGTCACGAGTCCGGAGGGTTGTATAGCTCAAGAAAGTTACGACGACTACGTCTGCGTTTATGAAAACCCGATTGCGTTCATTGGTGCGTCGCCGACAAGTGTGAATGCCTTGAACCCGACAGTTCAGTTCAGCAACTCCTCACAAAATGCCATTTCTTACATCTGGCAAATGGGCGACGGCGGCATTAGTTACGACGACAACCCAACCTACACTTATCCGATGGAAGGAGCAGATTACTATGTTTTAATGACTGCATACAATGAAGTTGGCTGTTTTGATACTGCGTCCATAAACATACACGTATTTGAGGAGCTCATTTTTTATGTTCCAAATACCTTCACGCCAAACGACGACGAAAAGAACCAAACTTTCTACCCTGTCCTATCACAAGGAATGAAACGCACCTATATGGAATTCTATATATACAACCGCTGGGGTGAACTCGTCTTCGAAAGCCACGACCCAGCTTACGGTTGGGACGGCACCTATGGCCCTAGTGCCTTAGATTGCCCAATGGGAACGTATACTTGGAAACTCAAACTCGAGTCGCTACAAACCCAAGAAATACTAGATTTCCATGGACATGTGAATTTGATAAGGTAAATAACTAAAGCCCCGCTTGGGGCTTTTTTCTTACCTTTACCAAATGGCTTTTTTTACCGAAGATTACCTACAGTTCTTTAAAGAGCTTGCCGCCAACAACCATAAAGAGTGGTTCGATGCCAACCGCAAGCGCTATGAAAGCAGCGTGAAAGAACCCTTCAAAGCATTCACGCAACATTTGATTGACCAACTTGCCAAAAAAGAACCTGTTTTTAAGGACTTGAAGGCCAGTGACTGCATTTTTAGGATCAACCGCGACATCCGTTTTTCAAAAGACAAAACACCTTACAAAACGATGTGTTCGGCCGTGATTTCACCAAATGGTAAGAAAAGTAGTTCCATTCATGGCATTTATTTTGAACTGAGCCCCGAACATCTGCGGGCTTATGGCGGCGTTTATGAAATCGAAAAAGACGATTTGTATGCGCTGCGCGAAGGTATTGCCAACAACCTTACTGAATTTCAAAAACACATCAAACAAAAAGAATTCAAGGCATTATTTGGCGAAATCCATGGTGAACGCAACAAAAAAATCGACAAAGATTTTCAAGAAGCAGCTCATGAGGAACCACTGCTTTTCAATAAACAATTTTATTTCTATTCAACCTTCGATCCTCAAACAATTTTAAAACCTGATTTGGATCAATTACTTTTGAAGTGCTACGAGGTCGGCAGACCACTCGAATTATTTTTCAATCAATTTATCCAACGTTCATGAAATATTTCTTTCAATTCTTATTTATCGGACTTGCGTTTTTCAGTTTTGGTCAGAAGAAAACATTTGAGCTCAAAGAATCTGTGCTCAAGCAGAGAGCGCTCTCACCGGTCCGACTCAATAATTTTCAATGGATCCCCGAAACCGATCAATATACGTTTTGCAGTGCCGATTGGCAAAGTCTGCAACAAAGTTCGGTGGCCTCCGAAAAATCGATTGAACTGACGAGTATCAAAGAAATCAATGAAAAACTAGGCACCGCGTTTGCCCACCTCGCTTTTGCAAAATGGGTCAGCAAAGATGTAGTAGAGGTTTCCGACGGCGGCAGTGTTTATGCGTTATATAATGTGGCTGCAAAAACAGGTAGTGTTCATAAATTACCCGAAGGTGCCGAAAATGCGCATTTTCATAGTGGGAGCCAGCGTTTGGCTTATACCGTTGATAACAACTTATACGTCGATGGCCGCGCTGTAACGAAGAATAAGGACAAAAACATCGTTTCGGGGCAAACCTATGCGCGCAGTGAATTTGGCATCACGGAAGGTATTTTTTGGTCCAATTCTGGAGCTTTGTTGGCTTTTTATCAAAAGGATGAAAGCGCAGTTCACGATTATCCCCTACTCGATATCAACCAAACCCCTGGCGCTGTCAAGTTCATCAAATACCCGATGGCTGGGCAGGCATCGGAAAAACCGCGCGTGGGCATTTACAACGTCAAAACAAAGAAAACGGTGTTCATTAGCCCGCGCTCAGGCGCTGATTCATACCTAACCAATGTCGCTTTTACACCTAGTGAAAAATACCTTTTGGTGGCAGAAGTTAACCGCGATCAAAACCACATGTGGCTCTATCTTTACGATTTAAAAGGGCAATTGATCCGTACACTTTGGGAAGAGCAAAACGACAAATGGGTAGAGCCCGAACACCCTGCATTTTTCCCTTCTAAAACTTCAGACAACTTCATTTGGATATCCGAAAAGAATGGCTTCAACAACCTCTATTTTGTCGATATCAAAGGTGAAAATGTGAAGGCCCTTACTGCCAATAAATTTGTCGTTAAAGATATTTTAGAAGCGAGCGAAGACGGCAGCAAAATATATTACAGCGCTACTGGGCCAAACCCTTGTAACACGCTCATTTACGAATGTGACCTCCAAGGCAACAACCGTTTATTGACAAGCGCAGAAGGCACGCACCGCTTTGCTTTGGCACCTAAAGGCGCTTACTACTACGACGGCTACAACAGTTTAGAAGTAGCGAACAGCGAATATATCTGGACGCTCAATGGCAAAATGGCCAAAATGCTAATGGTTTCAAGTGACAAACTAGCCGAATACAACATTGGCAGCACGGAAATTGGCAATATCAAAGGTAATGACGGTTCGGCACTTTATTACCGCTTGATCAAGCCAGCAGATTTTGACCGAGCTAAAAAATATCCGGTTTTGATTTACGTTTACGGCGGGCCACATGCCCAAATGGTGACCAACAGCTGGTTGGCAGGTGCCAATTTATGGATGCACTGGCTGGCCAACCAAGGTTACATCGTTTTTACGCTAGACAACCGCGGCTCTGGCGAGCGTGGTTTTGCTTTTGAGAGCCAAATTCACCGCCAACTTGGTACCGTTGAAATGGAAGACCAACTCACCGGCGTTGACTACCTAAAGTCTTTACCTTATATCGATGGCCAGCGTTTGGCGGTCCATGGGTGGTCTTTTGGCGGCTTCATGACCACTTCTCTGATGCTGCGCCAAGCAGGAGTATTTAATGTTGGTGTTGCTGGAGGGCCAGTAACCGACTGGAAATTCTATGAAATCATGTACGGCGAGCGCTACATGGACCGCCCCGAACAAAACCCGGAGGGCTATGCTGCGAATTCACTCTTGAACCACACCAAAAACCTCAAAGGCAAACTGCTTTTGATCCACGGAACAGTTGATGACGTCGTAGTCATGCAACACAACGAAGCGCTCCTGAAATCATTTATTGACAATAGCGTTCAAGCCGACTACTTTGTATACCCGATGCACCCACACAACGTAATGGGCAAAGACCGCGCACATTTGATGGAAAAAGTATTGTTGTATATCCTAGAAAATAACAAGTAGTTAGGGTTTACCTTTGAGACTCATCCAGCTGCCGCCGTTTTCACACGCTACACCAATAGACTGAAAATAATCTGTTGCTTGGCCTGAACGCATCCCGGATGCACAACAGAATATAATAGGCTGCGCCATGGCTTTGATTTCGTCGATGTGACCGGTAATTTCTTGCAAAGGAATATTAATTGAACCGGCTACATGGCCACCTGCGAACTCAGCGCGTGTGCGCACATCAATGATTGTTTTTGACATTTTTTTAGTTTTTGAATGAATGCTTTCGAAAATGAAATTATTTTTCATTTACAAGACAAAATTAATTGTTCTTATTCTTTTCATATGTAGCTAATGTTACAAAGCTGTTCTTTCAATTGAAATAGCCTACCTTTGTCAAAATTATTTTATGAAACAAGTTTCCCTTGCCGCCATTGAAAAGGCTATTGAGGTCATCGATAACCTCACTGACGAACAACTCGAAAACATTACTGAAACCTATGCCGATGCGCAAGAGGCCCTTTTGGCTTATGTCATGACGGCACCCGAAGAATACAAGAACGAAGACCTCGAAGGCCTTCTGATTTATTATTTCTGCCTGATTTTAGAAGCTTTCAAGCAAGATGGTATTGCACTACGTACTGTGGTTGAAGCAGACATCGACGAACTCGAAGAACCTTTCTTTGACATGCTTGACCAATATTTTGAATCAGAGGACGAAGAAATCATTGAGTCTTTCTGTGACCAACCCAATTTAGCACAGTTCATTGCTATGGAAGTTTCAGAAGAAGACGAAGACGGTTCTGCGCTTTCAGAAGAAACTGCCACTCAGCTTTTTATTGTGAGTTTGGCCATGATTTCTTTATTGAACCGTGCAGTTATTGCATAAAATCGCAAGAATTACTTATTTTTGCATGGGGTAAGTCTTTTACGACCAGCTCCCTCTGAATCCTCCAGGACAG
>Ga0194115_10002930_pt1 | contig 19724 bp, 3 predicted proteins | sample TA2MahsurfametaG_3_FD_148656 | JGI IMG/M metagenome (GOLD analysis project Ga0194115, IMG submission 148656) | Freshwater microbial communities from Lake Tanganyika, Tanzania - TA2015002 Mahale S4 surface | ecosystem: Environmental > Aquatic > Freshwater > Lake | place: Tanzania: Lake Tanganyika... | reverse complement strand
TTGAGGGACTTCAGCTGGTGCTTAGAATGACTGGACTTGAGGGACTTCAGCTGGTGCTTAGAATGATTGAACTTGAGGGACTTCAGCTGGTGCTTAGAATGATTGAACTTGAGGGACTTCAGCTGGTGCTTAGAATGATTGAACTTGAGGGACTTCAGCTTGGGCTTTGAATGACTGGACTTGAGGGACTTCAGCTGGTGCTTAGAATGATTGAACTTGAGGGACTTCAGCTTGGGCTTAGAATGACTGGACTTGAGGAACTTCAGCTGGTGCTTAGAATGATTGAACTTGAGGGACTTCAGCTGGTGCTTAGAATGACTGGACTTGAGGGACTTCAGTTGGGGCTTAGAATTTCTGTACTTGAGGGACTTCAGTTGGTGCCTAGACTGATTAGACTGATTGAGCTTGAGGGACTTAAGCTGGGGCTTATACTGGCTGAACTTGAGGTGGAGCTTAGACGGATTGAATTTCAGCTGGGGCTTAGGCAGATTCAGGTTTAGGAGTTTAAGAAGTAGCTAATAGTTGTTCTGGTCTTGATAATTAAGCTGGGATTTATGCCGATTGAGGAACTTAAGAAGAAGCCTAAACGGTTGAAGATTGAGAAGATTCAACTGCTTGGACTGGCTCTGGTTGAGATGGAGCTTGCGCCTAAGGTTGTTGATTCACTTAAGTTGGGACCTCAAATGATTGAACTTGAGGCACTTAAGCTGGAACTTAGACTGATTAGGCTTGAGGAACAGATGTTTGGATTTCGATTGATTGAATTTGAGGAATTTAAACTGGTACTTAAACGGATTCTGTATGGGTAACTTGAGTTGCAGCTTAGACGGGTTCAGCTTAAGGGACTTGAGAATCAACTTGAACTGGACCTGTTTTAGAAACTTAAGCTTGAGGCTCGACTGGTTGAGGCTGGGAAACTTAAACTGGAGCTTAAGGTTGAACTTGCGTTTATTGAGTTGGGACAGGAATTTAAGGTTATTGAACTGCTAAGGCTGGGACTCGAACTTATTCAGGCTGAGGCACTTCAGTAGCGGCCTGAACAGGCTCTGGCAAAGGTGAACTTTAAACTGTTGGGCTTTCACCTCTATACTAGATATATTGTAGAAGTTTAGGAGGCTCAAAAGACAGTGCCCCAAGATTTGATCCACTACCTGATGCATTTTATTGATTTTGTGAACTTCCTATTTTAACGATATTCTAGATTATTCATTGGACGATGAAACAGGAACCTGTTGCTCAGAAGTGGAAGTTTGTGCGGATTGTCCTTGATTAACGATACTTGCTTCATCAACAACCAATCTTTGTCCAGTTGGGTCAAGTTTGACATGAAGCTTCAATAAGATATCTTGAGATAAGGCAGTGATTGGCAAAGCGCCAACAGCTCCACTATTCTGAGGGCCAGCCTGTCCTCCTGCAAAGATTTAGCAATTGGAAAGACCCATTAACAAGGCCATAGCTAAGATTTTTCTAATCATTTCTTTTTTTGTTTTTTAAATTTTATAGAAAATGACAAATCGATATAGCATTTAATCTAAAAATCATATCAATAAAATATATTAACAAATTATTAAAAATAATAAATACCGAATTTTTATGCTAAAGACTTTAAATATCGTTTTCTGATACTGAATGTTTGATTTTGAATCAAAGTCATTATTTATATTAATTTTTGTAAAGGTCAGAACATCTTATGTTTTACATGATTTTTAATAATTTTTATAATGATAAATTAAAAATACTTAAAATACTGTTCAATTTAATAACTCAAAAATTAAATTGACAGCAGATTCTTCAACATCCACCATAAAATCACCAAAGTAATTTAGTCCTAAATCAGCTCCATCATCCTTTGATTCACAATCAGTCAGATCTGAATCGAAGATTTTACGATTATGTCAGCTAAATCACATAAAAACAAAAAGAATATAACCACATGATGAGCGAACCCGATGAAATTGTATCTTTATTGAACAAAAGAAAAAGAAAAATTGACCAATCTTTAGAAAAATATCTCAATTATGATCGAAAAAGACCTTTGAGTAACTTTTCCTATGAAAGGACTAACAATAGAAGAAATTTCAGCATGAATGCAACTGTTGAATCTTTTTACATAAAAAGCAAATAAAGTGACAAATAACCCTTGAAATAAATAAAAAATGAAAATCGATCAAATATAATTGAAATAAGGGACTTTTAAGATAAACAATACTCGTCTAATATAGTCAGGTAGAGCAAAATAAAAACTTAAGCCACATAAAATATCACTCGAAGCAATAGGCTATCTTCAATTAATAAAGTAGTCGACATATCCATCAATACCAAGAATAAAAAGACTAAAAAAGATGAAAATTTATTTACCTTTTAAAAGAAAAATAAGCATGGAAATTTATTTACATTTTCAAAGAAGGCTTTTGCCAAAGGAAAAAAGAAGTATGGGTAATAACAAAAAAGGATAAACTTTTCTTCTTTAATCGATCAAAAAAGTATAATTGATTAGAAAGTAAAAAAGAAAGATACTAAAAAGTTAAGATTGTTAACTGAGAATGCATCTAACAACTGGCTTTCGATTAGAGAGCTCACATAAAAAAGTAATCTTGTTAATATGCAGAAATCAAGAATAGAATAAAGCTAAATTTCAATGATTTTAAGAATATCTACTTGAATTAGGCTCCGATTGCAGACAAATATCTAGAATTACGTTACAACAAATAAAATTAAGGCCGTTTGGAGCTGAAAAGTATGCTTATCTCACGGTTAGTTCATCAATAGAAAATCAAAGACAAACGGGTTAGAGTGCATACAACTTATTAATATAAATGATATTTTTCCTTTCATTTTACAATTTAAGTCATAACTGATAAATTTGATCAACATATTACTAAAGTCAACCAGATTGGTGTATCATACATGTGATTTCTTATTTAGCTCTTTATATTTTTTATTGATGAAGGATCTCCTTAAGATGATCTAAAGCTGATTGAACTATTGTTTCAATCCGTTTTTGTAAGACTATTAACGCAAAATCACATAATACCTCAAAGGCAGCCAAAACATGCAAGTCTCTTCCAGACACCTTATTTTTAAATTGATGTAATGCTGAAAAAGACTATGCTCTCCGACTGTGTCGCCTCGTCCTATAACATTTTTGTAATCTTGGTTATAAATCTTAGCCCGTCCATATAGGACAAAACCAATCATATTCTACGTCTTTGCTATAATTTATTACTACTAATAAATTTTCATCTTTCCGATAAGGATTAAAGACTCTACTAAATTTTTATCGAGTCTTTTCATTATCTAATCGTTTATTTGCAACTATGATAAAATTTCTTACCGGACTATATTCTTCATAATATCATTGTTGGATTAGATTAGTTTTAGATATTTTTTTAAACATACTTTTAAGTTGTCATCGTATACGCTTTCAAATGGATTTCTATATTCTTGTTGCTGATTTTTGAAATTATTTTTGTCTTTATTCATATTATCTCTTGTGGTTTTATTGACTTGTTGTTTTTACTTTTACCTTTATTGATAAGCCAGCTTGTCTTTTTTGAAATCTATCTGAGTCACATTCGACCTTAAAAAATCATTATTGTAATTGTTATAGTTGTACTGAATATGATTGCTATTGTTTACAGCATCTAAACTTCTCCTTTTTTATGAGCTATGGATCACTCTATGGCGATGTATAGATCTAGATGCATTTATATAGCCGTATTACCTCGGCCCTCTTGATGTGTTGTAGCCGATAGAGCTGTAATTCATTTATTTTCTATGCATCTATTTTTATTATTTATTATTTGTTATAAATAAATTTATACAATCCACCTTAAAAATAGAATTGCAAAAACATCAATCATCGTATTTTTAATTATTTCTTTTTGAATTAGGATTTTCCTGCTAATTTGGACTTGATTTTTTATAAGTTTTACTTGTCTTGTTAGGTGTTGTTCAGGCCATACTCTACAAAGATAGCACTGTTGTTGTTTTGGGGACTGAATACATTATTCAAAGATGACAAAGAAGGTAGAGAAGGAAAAGAAGGGATTGGAGTGCATTTTCCTGATTTTAATTTATTTTTTTATTTGTTCTTTTATTTCTATTATTCATAATCATGATCAACTACCTTTTGTTTTTTAATCAAGTAATCAATAGTATTCTTCAGAGCTTTCTTTACGCTTTTCTTGTCTCTCCTGCTCTTATTGTCTAAAACCTCCATGATTTATAATCTTTTTTTTTTATTATGATTGATCTTATCGTTGTAGGTCTTCAACTTAGGTCTCATCTTTATGTGATTTTACGACTTCAAACGGTTTAGTTTGTTTATGTTCTATTTGTTATTCTAAAGATCTTATGATTTTGATGATATTTTCAGGTAGATACTCCAATTATAGTCGTTTATCAAGGGTTTAACTCTTAATCTTTGGATATCTTATTTGTCGAAGATCCAATTCTTTATCAATTTTACGGTTGAATAATTCCATATTTAGATCTTTAGAGGGTATTATGATGAAATCGGTATGCTTCTTTGGTTGTATTTGAGGTTGTTCTAAAAGGGAACTATGGAGGTAGAACTAAAATACAGATGTTCAGATTATATCTTGATGTAGTGATAATCTTCAAATGTCTTTTTTTGATAAATTATTATTTCTTCTAAGAACAAATCCATTGAAAAATCTGTTTTTTATTTTTATTTATTAAGTATTTGAAATTCAAATTATTATAAAAAAATAATAGTAAAATATCTATCTTCGTTATTCGATGTAATACCAAAAGATTTTTGATAGAATAGGAAAAAATATGAAAAATTCATAGTTGATTGTCATTATTACTTTATCTTCTTGTTAATTGACCTTTCTTCGAAAATATTGTCCTCTTTTGGTTCCTTTTTGATCGACTGAAATTAAAAGTTTTAAATTTATGATTCATCATCCTCAGGTTCATCCTTATATTGAAAAAACATATCTTAATCTTCTTAATCATATTCTGGTTTTGATCTCATTATATTATCTTTAGTTATGATGCCTCTATTTCTTTTAGATATGCTAATCAACTAAAATATAAAGACAATTACATACGTATTAAATTATGAATTATTTTTCTTACCCATTTACTTGATCAGTTATTAAGACAATTAGGCCTCTTCATTTTTCATATAATAAAAAATCAATATCCCTGGAAAATGCTTTTTCATAACAGAAACTATTTATTTTTCAAAAGGGTAAAGACCCTCTAGAATTACATTAAGTTTTTATAATAAAATCGATTTGTTTGTATTTTTGTAAGCCTTTTCGCATTCTTTTAATATCTTTTTTAATGAGGGTTTAAAATCTTAAGGATTTTTTGAATGAATTTTTTTGAAAATTGTACTCAATTACTAGCTATTGTAGTTCGACTTAATGTAAGTGTCTATAAATAATTAATGTGATTCAGTGTCAAGAATTGATTTTCGTAACTAATCAGGATATTTGGCAATTAGCCCGTCTATAAAGCTATTGAAATATATAAATTGATATCTTATCTCAAATTTAAATAACTCAGTCATCTCGATAAAGTCTATCTTTTTCTTCATATTTTCACTATTCGTAATAAGTTATGACATAATCGTTTAAAACAATTAGGAAAATATGATTTTGTAAGCTTAGATAAATATTTTGTTATGTGACACTTTTTATTCAATTTATTTTAGAATTTAAATGAGAAATTTAAATGACTTTATAATGCTAAAATTAATGAAGCTTTAGATGAAACTTATTTAACACTTACATATATCCGAGTATGTATACTTTTTGTTTGATTTTTTATTCAAATATTAATGTACTTTTGGCCATTATTTTTAAACAAAATACAAAATTATGTGGATTTTGAGTATTTAAATTGTAAGCACAACGAATTTATTTTATTTTTAATCCGATTTCTATTGTAACTATTAATTCACTTTCAACTATATGGCTTGCAATTTTTATCTCAGTATTTCTATAATTTTACTTTTATTTTACTCAAAATTTTACCAATATTTACTTAATTTTCCTTCATATTCTTTTTAGAGATTCTTTTTGAACGTCATTAATTTTTGTGAAAATTAAGACAAATCGCTTTATTATTAGCTTTAGCTTGCACTATTAATTTTAAATTAAATTTTAAAATTATTTTTAATGGTGTTTATATACAACTTATTACCATATTTACACAGAAAGAGTCTTTAAGAAGATTTAAATAAATTTTATTCATGATCTAGAGTCGGCCTGATTTTCAATCGTTTTACATGATAATTGTTACTTTGTTTATCAAAATATGAATATACCAAACTATTTGCTATAAGTATCACTTGAAAATGAGAATTAGGTATTTTTAAAGGTAGTTTAATCAGCTCAAACATTTTTTCTTATGAAAATTGTATATTCAGAAAGAAAATGATAATTTATTGCCCTGTATCATAGCTCAGAACTAATTACATGTGATTTAGATGCAGTATCGACTTACAAGCTACTAAATTTTATATTAAAAACGCTTAATAAGGCAAAATATTGTAAATTTATTTAAATTCTTTCAAATCCTTGAATGTAATCATATTATTTTCTGGGAGTAATTAGATCAAAAGCACTTTGATATTTTTATTATCAACAACCAAACAACTTACAAATTGGTCATTATTTTCAAGCTTACAGATATGAAGTGATATTCTTTTACTTTTATTCAAAGTATTATTTCGCTGAAAATTCAAAAAGATAAATTTTTCTTAATTGTTGATAACTTTAAGGATTTATACGGATTGATTATGTTTTATTAAGATGGAATAAAGGTTCTTTGATTAAGTAATCGCTATTATTATATCGTATTTGTTCGTGCATAAAGGTTAAGACATTGATATGATTTTTTAGGAAGGAAGGGGTATATTTTTTGATTTTTATTGTATCTCTTCGTGATTTTATAATTTAAAAAGCTTAAAGGTCACAAAATTTTATGCTGCGTATACGAAATATTAATGCTAATCTACTATTCCATAAGCAATACAGCAGATTGATTCTAATTTACAGATGCTAAAACTCTAAATAAGTTATAATTAGATACATGCCTAATATTTTTGTACTATTCGTCTAGATGATATATTTGAGTCTGATGATCTTTTGTCATTTTGACAATAAGGCCATCGTGAATTTGTTTAAAAATGGTCTAGGCTTTATTTGAACTATAATATACTTTTAAGGCAGTCATATATTAAACATTTAATACTTTCTTCTGCTTCATGCCTGCAAGTATCTATCTGCATTCGCCTATATGATTTAGGTTAATAATATTATAATCAATCGTGATATTATATATCATCCAAAGAATTTTATAAAAACACGGGAAAATATTATTGAGAGGTATTTTAGCTCAATAAATGGATTTAATACAACTTATATTTAAAACACAGCTTTTAATATTTCAATTATGAAAAATTTCGTGAATAGATATGTTTATGTGATCAAGATCTTTTTAAGTTTATTGCTTATAATTATTGCATAGCGTGATCGTGAGCTGATATTTACGGATATTTTTTTTATGTCTATTTGTTCAGAAATTTAGGTAAAGGCTTAAGAGGAACATCTCCTCTGAAATGAGAAAATAGAGTTGAAGATATTCTCCAAGGAATTCTGCCTGCTTTTATTGCTTAATTTTTCTTCTCCTATACTTATTTTGTGTATATGACTTCATGGAATCCGCAAGTGATGTGTCCTCCTGTGATGTATTCGAACTGTTTGCCCGCCTGAAGAAGTAAGTGACCTTCAGGTACTGACACTTTGAACTTTTATCCGTTTCTAAGCCAACAGAAGAGTCCAGGGTATCTCGACTTACCGTGGATTGTTAAAAAGTTAAAGTCATAGTGGAATCCTGCAAATACAGTTCCGACTGGATATCTAACCAAGTCACTGCCAGTTGGTGCCAATTTATGAGGTCCTCTTTTCATCTTTTCTGAGAAAGTATTTCTACCCAAGCCAAGTCCGATTGCTGCCATTTCAGCTACAGTAAAGCAACCATTAATCATATGCTGACCCCAATTTTCCATTGTATTTTTGAATTAAGGAAAATCTTTAGGAACTTGATTCTGTGCTATGTCTTCCATAACATCACCAATATTCCAAAAATATCGCCATTTTGCATCTAAAGGGGGAGGAAAAGGGGTCAAGGCCTTGCTACCTTATTTGAAACCATTCACAATATCTAAGTTATCAGCTCTCGCTTGCTCTGCAAATTACGGTGTTGCTCCAACTTGAAAATGGTATTCAGGAAACACGTCAGGTACAGGTCTTTTTGCGTAAAATTAGACAGCTCGCTTTTGGAAAAACTTTTCCATCAAGTCCATCAAATTATTATTGGCTTCGACGTTGACCCTCGGATCTTTGATGATTAAAACTCCGTATTTATGCAATGAATCAGCTACTGCGGCACAATCTTTGGTGTAATTTCCTGATTCGGTCAAAAAGTTAGAGACGTCAACGATTGGGATATTGATAGACTGACTGAATCTCGATGTAAGACGAGTAATGAGTCTCATTTACAAACAACAAGTAAGTCTTATTAAATATATTTATGTAATCCAATCTAAAGTAGTACATAATTAAAGATGATTTATCGTATAAATTTTTATAATAATCGATCTAAATAAATCTATAGATTAATTTTTAATTATTGTGAAAAACAATTAAGGCATGATATCGAAGGTTCTTCCCGAACTGCAATACGATAGCAACAAATTTTAAATCGACCATTTTCATAATCCTTATCTTCCCAAATTAAACGTTAAATTCACTTCAAGATAAAAAACTTCCTTTGGCTTCATATCTCCATTCGCTTCCAATAACAATATTTACATATCTCAGGCCATTCCTATTTATAAGAATTAGAAATTTCGTTTTTCCTTGTTGTGGAGAGAGTCTATCTCCAGCCGATACGCTAAGGCACACTTTGGGTTCAGTACCGAGTATAAACTATATGAATCTTTGAAGGTCAAAAATAGAATGCTTTTTGGTACAACTTCCTTTGTCGACTTCTAAATAGCTAAATACTTGAAAAGCAATGTATAGGTACTTCTTTAATTATATGAAGGTCATGTTTGGATATTCTGGTCTCATATAGAATAGTAATATTTACAGCACCCTTAACTTCGGCCTTAGAAAAGGTATCTTCTCTATATTTTTCAATAAGAAGCTAAACAGTCAATGCCAAATGCGATTGAATTCTCAGAAATAAATTAAAAATGGTCTTTTTTTGAATAATTCATATGAATGCAATTTAGAAAATCCATAAAGAGGATAAGTACAGGTCAGCATAGCTCAGAAAATATCTAATAAAAATACAGTGTCTATGGGAATTTCTTTGAATCCCTATTTTAAAGAAGCTGCACTAAAGGTAGAGTTATAGCATAATTTGACCAAACAATAAAAAATCTTATTGGCTATTTAGTACTCTTAATAGCATAGTTATCTGTATTTAGGCTTTAAAAATTATAACTTCAACTTTATTTTTCCTGTTTTGGCTGCCAGCGGGCCCGTTCTATTACTTTCAGGGATTATTGGATATGGGCTTACTTACCTATACAAAAAATACAAATAACAAAATAAAAATAAGATATAGTAGAAGTAAGGTATCAAGCAGAAGTCAGAATAGCAAAGAATATAATAGCTGAGATTAATCAATGATAAATCTTCAGATATATACGAAAAGTAGAGATCAAAGCCTGAAGGGTTATTGATTTAATAAGCATTTATAGGTCCAAACAACGAAATACAATAATTTTTAAACAATCCGAACCGCATGGTTCTGTTCAATCAAAACCAAGAGTATAGGTAGAAATTTATAGATTTGACTGTCACGTTGAGATTTTACGTCTGTAAAGGGGAGTTGAAGATACGCAAAGGATAAAAAGATAAATTGTTAGGCTTCCACAGAAACAACACTACTCAAAATACTATAGGGATTAGTTACATCAGAAACAATAAAAGTTACATGAGATTTTACGATTATTCAGACCCCATAATTATCACTAAATGATATCGATTATATATTTTTTAAATAATTGAGCTTTTATAGAAATCTAAATATAATAATAGAAAAGTCATAGTTTTTTTACATGATGAAGAATAATAAAGACCCTTTTAAGGCAGGTTTTATATTCATTTAACAGCCTCACCCTTTCAAGCATCGCCAACTTTCTCTCTACCGCCAAAGAAAAGATGCTAAAATTAAAACCAAACAGAGCTAGCTCTAACATAAGAAACATTAAGAACAATCTCTGCACAAGAAGTATATAAACGCATATGAATAATTCAAGAAATAGTAACAAAGCAGAAAACAGTAAAATTTATAGCTGATTTTGAAATAATAAAAACTCAAGAAAGATTTATTCAAATTATCTATTCGACGAGATCAAATACAGTCTAAAATAAATTTCAGTATCACTATTGAAAAAGCTAACATCGTAAAGAAGTATCTAAAATGTTTGCCTTACACGGCTGGTCGCAGATTGGAATTGATTTAGTCATGTGGAAGTTATAAGACTTACGATTGCTTGCATTTTTTGTTGAGGTTCATCATCAATAGGTTTTTTAAGATTGAGATGAATCAAAGTATTATCTTGTCCAACTTGGCAAGGATAGTATTTTGTAAAAAGGTATACTTTTAACAACAGTGGATCATGGTCACTTTGAAATAATGCACTAAAATTTAAACAAACAATAACAATGAAATAAAAAAATCACTTGTGAATGCCAAACCCAAAAGTTATATTCTGAATATTTATGCGATTGAAGGTAAGTACTTTTCAATATAGAAAAGTTACAGCTTGGAAGATCTGAAAGGTTTTATAGAATTTAATTAATATGAAGCTGAAGATTAAGATTAAGATAGTCCAAAAATTTCTAAGATAAATAATAGTCGACATCGACTGAGCGTTGTCGACAATATAAAAAGCAATTTTTCAAAGTTTGTTCCATAAAGAAACAAAAAATAAAAAACTTAGGTCCTGATCTCTTCGCAAATTTCTGAAAGAAGCAAAGACACCATAAATTTACAAGAATCCAACAATAGTTCTTCATAGAGAGATGATTTGACTATTAAATAAACCGAAAACGGAAAATCTGTTATGGAATCATGCTCGTAAAACCAATCAAGTGTCAGTTCAGAATCTTTTGTAAAATCTTTGCTTTAAGAAAATTCTTTAAGTTAATAGACCATCCAGAATGAAATTTAATGTAACAAAAAACATCACACTACTGCCAAATCTAATTTTTCTGTGAAATCTAAGTATTCTCTGAAATCTAAAAAATTATTTAAGTTAGATGCCTCTAAAATGAAAACTTCACGATCCAATATTTTGTTTTAGAAGCTTCTGCCTTGTTATAAACCTCTATTCAACGTAAAAATATTTTTATCATAGATAGTCCTCCTAAAATAGCAAAGTCTCATTTACTTTATCAAAGAATATCTAAAATAAACTTAGAAAAGGATTTTCATATAAAAATCAATTACACGTTTGAAGCTCAATTACAAAATGAAGACTGAAAAAAAGAAAAACCTATATTATAAGGTCATATATCTCGATAAGTTATACTAGAATTATATTGGAGATGACGAGTACATGAGGCTAGGATTTCTATTTACTTTAAAATGTCATCAAAATGTAGATCAAGCTTAAGTATTCATGCATTGCAGCTCTATCAATGACCATTATAAACTAAAGTCTGCCGCTAACTTAAAAATATTGATACATCGATAACAAATTTATAGGGATTAGAATACGATCAAAGATTCTTCTGTCAGTAAGAGGAATATGAAACTCATGAAATCGAGTTCTTTGAAAAAGGGGTATAGTCGATAATCAAAGCGTGCTTCTACTGAGAAAAAACATAAAAATGCTAATCTAATTTAAAAAAATACTCAAATTTAGACAGCTTACAATGCCTATGTCTAAGCTTTAAAAGAAAGACCGTAACCGATGATTGAGAAACTTTATCAATTCCTTTAAAACCACATTTTTAGCATAGAAAAGATCATTTTCTTAAAACGATAATAGATAAAAAAATCAATATACAAAATAATTTATGTTCAAAATAAAGTTAGAACCTATATAAAAAAAGGAGAATATAGGTTAAAACAAGAATTCATAAAGACGAGGACAAAAATAAATAAAAAGACTATGATTTTGATAATAGCTCAATGCAACCGATAGTAAGGCACTCTCAAAGTGTTCATTTAGGATTTATCCAAAGACGGTCCATATCGTTTCATCAAAAAATAATATGATCATACTCATGAAGAAGTCATTTTTAATGTGATTTAAAGGTTTTAAAATGACAAATCTTTAATTTAAACCGATAAATTTCTCGAAACAAATATTTTAACTAAAATTCAGTAAAAAATATAGAGGCTTGCAAAAAAATAAAGAGAAAGGCCTTAAAAGAATCGCAAAATCCTACAAAAATTCTTATATCAATTATATCTTCGTCAAAGAGCAAAAAAGAACATTATCTTTTTAAAGAAAATATCAGTAAAATAAAATAAATTCGTATTGATTATTCGTAGGGACAAATTTTTGCGTAATATTTTATAATGTACCTTGACAGATATCTAATCAAGCAAACAAAATAATCAGTATAACGAATCTAATTCTTGCATGTTTGAGATGGCCAAAAAATAGGGCAAAAATTAATAGAACAGTGAAATGTCTAACAATGTATTGAACGGCAAGCGAAAGTTCTATAAATATCAGAAAATCTATCTGAAATAATAAGTATTCATTAATTTATGTTAGTATTTTCATGGGATGGACCGGAAAAAGATTGTTAATTAGTTTTACATCGACAAAGATGTTTTTCTTTTGAAGCCATTCAAAAGCTACAATGTCTACTTTATTTAAAGATTGGCAAGCATCAATATAAACTCATAATAATTTGTTAAAGAAATCACCAGTAAATCATTTTGTTATGCTAGTCATATAGAAAAATTAGTATAATGAGGCTCAAAACAGTCGGTTACAGATGAACTCGAACTCCTATAAATCTGTCAAAAAACTTAAAAATGGCGATAAAAATCAAATTTTTAATTTGAACAACCAGAAGTAAAATAAGCCTTCTCTACCTAGCAAGTACTTTATACTTGATTATAGAAAAGACAAAAAGACAAGTATCAACATCAGTGAAAGTTACAATGACATTTTAAGTTACATCAAGGAAAACTTTATAAAAGACAAAAAATTACTCCATCCGTATTACAGTAAGAAGACCTTCACAGATATAGGCAACAAAGGTCGCTATTTTTACTCCATCTTTTAAGATTTTCAAGAATAATAAATTTACTATTCGTTCTACAAAGAATAAAATATTTTTTTCGTTGTGGATTACTTTACACTAAAACGTAACAAAACAAAAAACGGTCGAATTTCGTAAGAGTTATTCAAAATTCATTCCTAAACCTTAGATAAGTAATAATTGGTTTAAAACTTGATAATTACAAAGAAATTAGCAAGCTGGATGTATCTCAATGAAAAGCTTAACAGGAAATAGATCAAGAATCTATAAAGTTAGAATACGTTTGTTATGAATGAATTAAACAGTGTAACATTGGATTAAATAATTGGTTTCAACAATAACACGGAAAATCATGAGTTGTCTTACGATAATGCTGAGGAGAATATCAACATTAAGTCTGAGATTAAGTTGAGGAATTAACGCTATGAGACTAGCTTAATACGCATACCTATAGCCAACACTTCATCGGTTGACATCATAGCTAGTTCCAAATAGAACCTCCATAGTGGCTTTATCGAAAGTAACACAAAACCTTTTTTGCCCAATCCAAATATCCTTCTTACTGAATAATCATGATTTATATTACAAATTGATATTCACTACTCTCTATAAAATTTTCGTACTATTTTAAATTTGATGGGGTGAATCGATATGCAAATATGAAAATTTAAGTTCGCTTTATAGAAATATCTATATATTCTAAGATATTATTTTTAATCAATTTTTATAATTAACATGAGTGCGAATATTGAAGGCTTTTCAGCTTGCTTTTTCCTTGGATCTATCCTCGCAAGCTATATCTGGTATCTTACATATTATGTAGGAATAAGCGAACAACTGTATTTAACAATACTAAATAATACACTAAAAAGCAGTTTAATACTCTATGGAGTAAAATGGCGGATAAGATTGCGAAAAAATAGAATAAAAATTAAAACTATTTGAATGGAGGCACAATTACCAAATAGTTCAATTAGAAATAGTAAAAATCATAAAAGATATGTGCAATAAAATAAAAAAAGATAAAAAAGTAAAAGAAAAAAGCCCCAATAAACTTAAAAAGATCGATAAAACGGTACATAATATCCTATTTCAGCTATTAAGACTGGTTCTTGAATAAAAAGAGCGAAAGCATTCTCGCCTAGAGCGATAAAGGTATTACAAATTAAAATAAAATGCTGTAAAAAGTAGACCTTGACATTCTGAAATAAAGAATTTTCGATTATTAGAAGAAATTGCGTGAAGAATAGTAGGAAGGAGTGAATATCTTAGAAAGATTGTTACAAATATAGGAAGTCTAACAGTATGGGAATGTTTTAGGCTATAATCCTCTAGTAATTGAGGAAGATTTGAATAACAGGGAAAATATTCATTAAATGAAAAGAATATCGTCAATTTAATGATCCTATCGACTTATGCTTCTCAATGTGTCGTTTTTCTTATAAAAAATGAATTTGGTTTATTAATGTTATAATTTAAATTCTTAACCAATTATCCCACTAAATCTAAACATATGTCTCTTTTGTCAGTACCTCAACTGTTATCCATTAGAACACAAATTACGATCAGTTAATAAAAACAATAAACCACGTTAAAGATCTTATGAACCAAAGCTCAAAAGAATAACTATCCAAGTTTTAACTACTATCAATAAAGACACAAATGATGCAGTAACAACTAGACATCTCTTCATCCAATCAATAAAAATATAGTATGATTTTTATATATGATAGATAAACTGATATTTCAACAGGTTTAAATAGTTTAAGTCGAGTTAAAGACTAAATTAAAAGAGATCATGAAGAAAGGGTATGATAATTAAGAATTAAAAGATATGGAGAGGGAATATAGATAGTTATAGTCTTGTTACCGGAAGACCCAAGAAAGTAATCTTAAGGTTTAAGAATAGTACCTCTTTAGATTGTAAAAATAGATATAAAACTTGGAATTAAGGTACAATATGAAGGTTCAGGAACACAATAAATAAAAGTTTTAATTTTAGAAGGAAATCAAAAGAGAAATAGTTTTCCTTTATAATCGATTAGAAGAAGTTAAAAATGCCCATTTTGATGATTTAGTCGAATAGTTAGAATTATTGAAGAAATAAATGAATGAAAGGATTGCAGATATAAAGAAAAAAAGGAAATAAAGAAAGTAACATTTTTTGAATTTGTTATAAAATATCGTTGAAAAATGTAAGATGTAACAGCAAAATGCATGATTTATAATATTTTTACATGTATTTTTAGGCAGATAATTAATCATAAATAAATGAAAATGATCAATGATCTATCTTGTCAACTCGTCTGGATATACTGATGATAAAGAGACTTCAAGGTTTATTTGTTACGATAGGCCAAAATCCCTATCGATGATATCATGACGATAATATACAAATTGAGCCATCTTTTTATTCGTTTTTTGCTCAGTCCAAATACGTTCAGGATCACTTTGAACTCGCTGTAGAAGAAAACAAGGGCTATTGTGATAACTATCAGACTTATCTTGAATCTTTTAGCCTAAATAACGCATAAGTTACTTATTATACTAATTTTTTGTCAATAAGATCGTTTATTAATCTTCTAATTTACTAAAACCTTTAAAGGTTCAATGTATTGTCTTCTTCTGAGCTGTTGAATTTCAGCAATTCAGAAAGATACTTTTCAGCATTTGTCTGTAAGGAACGATAAGTATTGATGATATGTTAGTCTTGATTTCCAAGCATAAAACTCAAAGAAGCAGTTGAATATTGTTAGCCTTCAGCCTTGATACGATCGACTATAGTAGTCTTTGAGGTTCTCTGGATTATTCTATCCCAAATATCGTGCAAATAAGCCTATGCATGACAGTTATGTTTCTACTATGTCAAAGATATGATCTTTTTTATGTTTTTTTCATTGAATTATAAGTCTTTTGTCTGTTTGTCTAGCTATTCATTGAGAGATGCTTCAAGCTCCACCTTAAAAACATTCTACAAGTGCTCTATGAACTGCTAGTACTTATTATTCTGAACTTGTATCTTTTCTTAAAACCTTCTGGTCATCTTAGCATACTCCTTCAAATCCTTCACAATATTTTTATACATATCTGTAATCTATCTTCTGAACCTTTCCATTTTCTTTCGGAAATCGTTAGAGTTCGTCTTCTCTAAAGAGTCTAATTTTTATGAATAGTATTGACTGATGATCCTATCTTCTTAATTGGGAAGCAAAAAAGACATGAAGTGCTTGTTCAATTTTACTTAGATCTGTTGATCTATTGAATTTACATACACTTACACCTATTTATCCTTGAGATGCCTAGGCTTATGATTTAGGTAGTATTATCTGGATTATTTTTTAGCTGCCTCCATGTACCTTTAATAGGTTTTCAATTCAGAAAGGTCTTGAATATTATCCACCCATTCTTACATATAAAACACGGTCTACTTCTTTATTCTTTCAAGGACGTAAGCTCTCAAACTATCCTATATTGTTCTCAAATCTATATCGCTGTCCTAAGATGATATTTTTTACCATAAATTTTTCACATAAACTAAACGATCTTCATTGGAATAATTGCTCAAATTTGACTTTTTAGTCGTTGATATCATTTTTAATAATTATTTTGCTTACTTCTTAAACTACTTTTAGTTCTAGTACAGGTGGCTCATCATGAAATATTAGAGTGAAAACTTCAAAGAAGATTTTTGTGATTCAGCCTTGATTATGCCCATCATATGTGTACTCAACTCTTATCTCAAGATTGATCGATCGGCATCATCTGTGCAATCTCTCACTACGAAAATAATCTTTCTTTGCTGTGATGCGATGACTCTCTATGAAGCTCTGATGATAGCTTTGAGAATATGGCTATGACTTGCTTCATATCGACCTATTTAATTCATCCAAATGTTTATTATGAGAACGTCGGACAATGCCAAGCAGAATAATGCCACTTGCTTTTAGAACATCCTTTCTTATGAAACTCTTTCAATTGAGTCGAAACCTTCAGTATCTATTACATTGACGTCTGTTATGTTGTGGAACCAAACGCCTCGAGTACATCGTTAACGGGTGATTTATGTATTCAATACTGGAAACTTAGTACCGAAGACATGGTTCAGCAGAGTGCTTTTACCTGAACTTTGAGTGCCAAAAATGGCTACGTTGACGTTTGCAGCAGGAAAGGAAGTTAGTTATGTACTAAATATTGTTATCTATTTACTTGATCCTCGAATCTTCGCGGATTATATTTATCATAAAAATTAATAAATTTTAATCTGAAATAGAACCTGTCTAATTTTTGAGAAAATATCGATAATGATAATATAATGTAAACTATCATTGATAAAGCCCTCTTTCGTAGAAAAATAAGTTATAGGTCAAAGGTATACCTTGAAAGTTTTGTAGGTAACTGATTCCTGTTGGAGGAGAAATACCAGTTTCAAAAGGCTTAGCTGTTGCAGAATCTTAAATTTTGATAGAGTTGATCTTTGCAACTTTTAAAGAGGAATCTTCCAAGGGCTTCTAAGACCTCTTTGTTGGAGAAAAGATATCTTTCTTCTAAATAAATTTCACGCTTTTTCCTGAAGTTTTAGATGCCTTTTTATATATGTTTTCCAAGTTTTAATCCCCTATTATAGAGTCTTAAATATTTTTTACCTATATATTACATTTTCTACTTGATTTAGAAGTATTTAAAGCTCATATTACCTTTTAACCATTAAATCACATAATTAGTCAACTAAAGACTGAATTCTGTAGGGCTTGCATCTTAATTTGTTAATCAAGAAACTAAATAATCAAATAAAATACTTCTGAAGGTTACTGTGGGAACAGAATTTCGAAGATTTAAGTTCGAATTGATTCCTTCCAAATAAAACTCTGAAAAATCGATCAAAATTAATTGATTCATGATCCTTTTGCACGATGATATTCTACTCTGAGAAATTTCTTTTTTTGCATAACCGATTGAGACGAATGATAGCAGATTTGATAATGAAACATATTTATTGAGAAGGTTTGTTACAAAAGCAACAGTTTTGGTGTTACTAATGAGCCACTATTGAAAGTTCTTAGCTTATCATCTAACCTAGCATACTCTACTCCAATAATAAAATGATTATCACTAATCACTACTATGTTATAAATAAAATTAAATTAATCGGAAGTCCTTAAGAAAATATTATATGTTTGTCATTTATGATATTCATCTGATGAAAAATTATGAATCAAAGAACCCTCGTATAAAAGTCCATTTTTGGAATATCAATCGATATTGATTATATTGGATTTTTTACTTTAACATATGTGATATCGATAGATGATATATTATTTTTGAATTATTTGAGATGAGTTTTCAAAAAGAAAACATAGGAATAATGGACGAAGCTTACTTCGTTTCAAGAGGTGATATCCTCAAATGGGCCAATGATCTTCTACAAGTATATTTCTGTTTCAACTTAGCTGAATCTGACGAAGATTGAGCAGTTCGGATCGGCAGCAGTTTACTGCCAGGTAATTGACGTTATCCATCCAAACACTGTAGCCTTGAATAAAGTCAACTGGAAGGCCAAAAACGACTATGAATTCACTCAGAATTATAGAATACTCCAAGACGCCTTCAAGAAGAATAACATCAAAAGATACATCTAAGTAAAGGTTTCTTGAGTTAGGTTTAAAAATTAGCTAAGGCCAGATACCAAGACAATCTTTAATTTGCCCAATGGCTAAAAAGGTACTATGACTTGAACTGTGGAGACAGAGGAAACAACTATCTAGGCTAGGAAAGAAGAGGTGGAGTCAATCCAGACTTTGGATTCGCTGAAAAAAATGTTGTGCCCAAAACTTACAATGCTTCTGGACAAATCATTCCTGGAAAGAAATAATCGCCACCCAAAAAGGTAGAAACTGTAGTTCCTCCAGTTAAGAAGGAAAAAATTCCTTAGGTTGTGCCTAAAAAAACTTCGAGTAATCCAATCACAAACTTACCTAAAACATCAGGAGGAGATCGCCCAAAAATTTCAACGAAAGAAAAAATTGAAGGCAGTCCTAAGGGCAATTATTAACCTTCTTAGAAATAACAGTACCTTCAAAACTGTTTGAGACAACTCGAGTAAAAACTTTAAATGGTTACTTAAATCGTCAGGTCGAAGGACTAATCGGATATGAAGATTCAGATGATAGCTTAAGTGCTCGATATAGCTCTTGATACCGAATTAAAACAATAATAAGTCCATGAAAACCATGAAAACTACGAAGGCACATAAGTATAAAACGATGAAGCATTATGATTCATTACATCATCTAATCTGCATAACATTTATTTTCAAACTCAACTTTAATAAAATTCTGAATATTATATACATTTATTGACATGAATATTTAGAGCCAAAAAAAGGTCATATAAATCAACCATGCTCTTTCTGGAATATACGGAGACGAGATCAAA
>Ga0194115_10002929_pt1 | contig 19727 bp, 17 predicted proteins | sample TA2MahsurfametaG_3_FD_148656 | JGI IMG/M metagenome (GOLD analysis project Ga0194115, IMG submission 148656) | Freshwater microbial communities from Lake Tanganyika, Tanzania - TA2015002 Mahale S4 surface | ecosystem: Environmental > Aquatic > Freshwater > Lake | place: Tanzania: Lake... | reverse complement strand
GTGGCGAGATCCTCCGCATCGAGCATGAGGACGGATCGGTCACGGTTTCCTTGGATGGGAAGGGGATCGGTGACGAGGGCCAGTCCGAGGCCGAGTACGCCAAGGAATGGTTCCGCAACCTTGTCGATGACATTGATGAGGGTGAACTGAGCCGCATCAGCGAGGAACTGATGCGAGGTATCGGGGACGATCTACAGAGCCGCAAGGACTGGATCGAGGACCGCGCGCAGGGCATCAAGCTTCTGGGGCTGAAGATCGAGATCCCCGGCCTACAGGGTGCGTCTGACGGTGCGCCTGTCGAGGGCATGAGCAAGGTTCGCCATCCCCTGCTGCTGGAAGCGGTCCTGCGCTTTCAGGCGAACGCTCGCAGCGAGCTTCTGCCGACCGATGGGCCGGTGAAGATCAGGAACGATGCCACGACGAGTACGCCCCAGCAGGATCGCCTTGGCGAGGCTCTGGAGAAGGATCTGAACCACTACCTGACCAGCGTGGCGTCCGAGTACTACCCGGACACGGATCGAATGCTGCTGATGCTTGGCTTTGGCGGTAGCTCGTTCAAGAAGGTCTACTACTGCCCGCTCAGGAACAGGCCGGTGAGCGAGAGCGTCGATGCGGACGACCTGATCGTCAACAACATGGCGACGGATCTACAGAACGCGAAGCGCATCACGCACCGAGTGTTCATGCGTCCTTCGACCGTGAAGCGTTTGCAGATCCTTGGCGCGTACAAGGATGTGGATCTCTCCACGCCGCTTGAGCCGCAGCTTGATAGCGTCCAGCGAGAGAAGAACGCACAGCAGGGCATCTCCGAAGGGACGATGAACCCTGATGATCGTGATCGCGAGATCTACGAGTGCTATTGCGAACTGGACATTCAGGGCTTTGAGCATAAGCACAAGGGCAAGGAATCCGGCCTTGAGATCCCGTATCGCGTGACGATTGATGTCTCGACCAAGAAGATCCTGTCCGTCGTGCGTAATTACGACGAGGAGGATGGCGAGCTTCCGACTGCGCGCAAGGTGTTCGTGAAGTACACGTTTGTCCCCGGCATGGGCTTCTACGATATCGGACTTCTGCACATCCTTGGGAACACGACCAATGCGATGACGGCTGCTTGGCGCGAACTTCTGGACGCTGGGATGTACGCGAACTTCCCCGGCTTCCTCATGGCGGATACGGGTGCGCGCCAGAACACGAACATCTTCCGTGTGCCGCCCGGTGGTGGTGCGCTGGTGAAGACCGGCGGGATGCCGATCAGTCAGGCTGTGATGCCGCTGCCGTACAAGGAGCCGTCCGGTGCGCTGATGAACCTCGTCGCGAACATGGGCGAGACCGGCGCTAGGGTCGGTGGAACGTCCGAGCTTGCCGTTGGCGAGGGCAAGGCTGATGCGCCCGTGGGGACGACGCTGGCCCTGATCGATCAGGCCACGAAGGTCATGAACGCAGTCCACAAGCGGATGCATTGCTCGCAGGCCGAGGAGTTTCAGCTTCTGGTCCGTTGCTTCCGCGAGCATCCCGACAGCTTCTGGCAGCGTTGCAAGAAGCCCAGCATCGAGTGGAACGAGCAGATCTTCCTTCAGGCCCTGAACGATTGCGAGCTTGTCCCGCAGGCCGATCCCAATACGGCCAGTCACACGCAGCGGGTGATGAAGGTCATGGCGCTGAAGCAGCTTCAGGCCGCGAACCCCAACATGTACGACCCGGTCGCGATTGATACGGAAGCCCTGAAGACGATTGGCTGGAGCAACCCCGAGCAGTTCCTGATCCCGATGGAAGCTCAAGGCAGGCCGCATCCTGAACTGATCGAGAAGATGGAGCGCCTGAAGATCGACAAGCAGAAGGCCGACGCGGACATGATGCGCGCGCAGGCCGACGTTCAGGCGCAGCAGGAGAAGCTCCAGCTTGAGAATGCCAAGACGCAGATCGACGCGCACAGCAAGGTCACCAAGACGAACCTCGATGTCGAGAAGGCCAAGGCAGAGATGGCGTATTCGGGTTCGGACCTTGAGAGCAAGCGACAGGATCGCCTGTCCAAGGAGCGCGTCCAGCTTATAGATCTGGCGCAGAACCTCGCCGTCCATCCCGAGAGTGCTGGACTGGTCGCGCCGCTGATCCGACCGGCCTTGAATGAGCTTGCGCGTGACGAGATCGGTGGAGGCATCTGATGAGCTACGACCGGATCATCCGCGACGCTCTCAGGCTGGCTCGTGCGCCTCGCAGGTTTGCTTCTGGCGGGGATGCAGACCCCAAGGATATCTCTCCGTCCATCTCCAATCCTGTTTCTGTATTCCCCAAGCCTCAGAGGATGTTTCCTGCCGATGCTCCTGTCCCCGGAGGTCAGTATCTTGGGATGCCCGACAAGGAGGACATGACAGGTCATAAGTCTGCTGTTGCTTCAATCGGTGTGCATCCGGGCGGGAAACCTTATTTCAATGCGTCGCAAGATGCCGTTGACCAGACTGGAACTGCTGGCAAGGCAAGGATCAAGACGAACCTTTTCAAGCAGAAGGCTGGATGGTCTTGGCAGATCGCGCCAGAAGGGCATGAAGACACAAACACGATTGTGTCCGTCGAGCATCGCGGCAAGCATTACTACACCCTGAACGCACACTTCCCCAAGGGAGTGGATTTTGCACGATATGCCGAGTCCAAGAGCGAGCCGAGGCTGCGCCCGACGACGACTGGAGATGTTTTCCTTGGTGATCAGGCCGGAACCATCAGCGTTCGCGGCAAGCAGCATCCCGTCTACCATCATGTGGTCGTGAAGGCTGATGGTGGTGCTGTTGGCTATGCTTCTGGCGGGGACACAACTCCCCCTCGCCAGCTAAACGACATGGGCTTCTATAGCTCTGCCGCCGAATCCGCCCGTTCCCTCCCCCAATCCAAGGGAACTCCCCAGCAGATGCTAGCCACCATGAAGGGTGTAAAGCCTGCTGAACTTGAATGGTCTGGGGTACAGGACAAGTTTGCGGATCAGAAGTCCGTGACGAAGGACGACCTTGCCGAGCATTTCGAGCAAAACGCTCCTGATATCAAGGAGACTGTGCTTGGAGGAAAAGTTTCGCCGGAAACATTGAGAAGGAGACAAGAAATAGAAGACCAGTACATGCCAGACATTACTAGATTTTTAAATATGGGCGACAGAAATCATCCAGATGCAGATCCAAGCTCTATCGGTAGATTGGAGGCAAGGAGAAGGGCAAGGGATCTTGAAACTGTCATGGATAAACATATGGACAGAGAAGCCCCTCTTCCAAAGTCAGTAAAATATAATGATTACACAGTTGGGTATAGATATGGAGAAGGAGCTACGGGGAAAAGAAATTATCGCGAAGTTCTTCTTCATCTTCCCGGCGAAAAGAAGTTCCAATCCGCTCATTGGAATCCAAAAAACATCCTAGCCCACCTGCGTATGCAGGATCGCGGGTCTGATAACGACATCCTGCATCTTGAAGAGCTTCAGTCTGACTGGGCGCAGAAGGGGCGAGATGAGGGATTTGATACCAAAGAAATGAAAGAAAAAAGAGAATTTGCAAAAACTGCATTTGATAACTTTTCAAAAGAGCTCGCCGATAAGTATGGTCTGAATCCAGAGCATAACCTTGCTATGTACCGACGAATTAAGGGCATGTCCGATGATGAGGTGAAAAAGTACGAGAAACTTCAGAGTGAAGTTTCTCAATTGGATGGATTCGTTTGGAGCGAAAAAACTCATATTGAACCAGCACCCTACGTCACCAACACCGACCATTGGATGGAACTCGGTCTCAAGCGAGCTTTGCTGGAAGCTGCTCGCGGAGGATACAACAAGCTTGTCTGGACTCCGGGTGAGGAGCAAGCGAAGCGGTATGATTTGAGCAAGCACATCAAAAATATATATTACAACCCAGAAGCTAAATCTCTTGATTATACAAAAGTAACTGATAGGGCCTCAACTCCGCACCCCAGTCCCGTAAGTCTTGAGGAATTGCCAAAATTAATTGGGCGAGAAGTGGCGGACAAACTTCTTTCATCTAAACCATCTCAATATGGCTGGCATTATCTTGGAGGTTTGGACCTCAAGATTGGCGGCGAAGGCATGAAGTCCTTCTACGACAAGATGCTTCCTGCTGCCCTACGTCGAGTCCTCAAGCCCCACACGGACAAGATCCAACCTACCTCTCATGTCGTGAAGGGAAATGAAGGGGAAGATGTCACTCTCCCCGGCATCGAGATCACGCCTGAGATGAGGGAATCGATCCTCAAGAAGGGCTTCTCCTACTACGCTCGCGGTGGAGAGGTCAGGCAGCACTTTGAGGTTGGTGGTGGCGCTGATGGTGATGGAGAGGGCGGCGGATTTGAAGGTTTTGGCGGAGGTGGTGATTCCGCGCCAGAGGCGACGCAGGACTCTCCTGCGTTCAGCACAGAAGCTCCGCCTAGCTATTCGCCTCCTGACTCAGATCCCTCGATGCTTGGTGGAGCCACGGGGATGGCTTTTTCGCCACCCGGATCTGGCTCTCTCGGTGTTGGCACCGGGAACACCAGCGGGAGTTTTCTGGGGACGGTAGAGCAGCAACTGAACACAGGCCCCGGCATTGTTGGGTTCCTTGGCGGTGCGCCTTTGGGTCTGGTTGCTTTTGGCGCGGAAAAACTGAATGAAGCCGCTCGCGCACGGGGATACGATGTGGTTGACCCCGGTGGCGCTCGCCCCGGTCGTAGCCCGGAGCAGGCAGCCCGAGAGCAGGCAGCTTATGAGGCTGGATTCCCCGGTAATCGTGCCGGTGGAAACGACAGCGGCATGATCTCCAATCCTGTCGCTCCTGAGCCTTCCCTCTATGGTTTTCGCTTGTCAAATGATGATGAGGAAACGCAGGCAGGACTGGTTCGTCCTGTTAGCTTTGCGCCACCGCAGCCGCCCATGATGGCTCGTGGCGGGGTTCCACAAAATTCCCATCCCGCTCTTTCCATTCCCGGTGTACACATAAGGGAAGAGATCCACGGCAGGCCCATCTTCCTCAACGGGAAAATCAAAAATTATTCTAATGGAGGCGATGTTGATGATGGCGGAAAAAATGGAATTACTGTAAGCAAAAATTTTACTGGAAAAATTCCAAATGTTGATTACTTGGTTAAAAATAAAAATAGGTTTATTTATCATTCTTCAACAGCAAATCCAGAAGACCTTAAATACGGAATTGATCCAATGAGTGCCGAGTCTGGAACTTGGACCGAAGAAAATATGATGCATGATGATTACGAAATGTCTGACAATGACTTTAATGAGTACAAAGAGTCTCTTCCCAAGGCCGTTTGGTATTCAAAAAAGCCTAATTGGGTAAAAACAATTGCCTCAAGAAAAATTGAGAAAAATGTAGATGAAGTTACCGAAAAAGATATTGAAGATCATGGTCATTTAGCATTTGTTCATAAAAAAGATTTAAAAAATTACAACATATATTGGGTTGGAGATGATTTTCAAAACAGCCAAAATGTTATTGATCCGTATGGAAAAGAAGTAAAAATTTGGCACACTCCTCTTCATTCTTATCATGATGTATTTGGAAACCTAACAGCTCCGGGTATAGAAAAAAATGAATACGTTTCATCAGATTCTATTGAACCTTTTGTTCAGTTAACTGGCAAGCCATTGGTTGAATTTTTAAAGAAAACCGGCAATTTTTAAGCAATCTTCCTTGGAGGAAGAAATGGCTGAAGACCCGACGACAGGACGCCCGCTTTCCGATAGGGAAACCAAGGATCTTGTCGGCAAGATCCAGTCTGTCCTGACTCCTGATCTTTTGGAGCCAAAGTACAGGAAGCAAAGCGAAGGGCAGCACCCGACCTTTGGTCATTGTGCGTCTGCTATTCAGGCTGCGTATTACATGCTTGGAGGCAAGGAAAGCGGATACGTTCCGCAGGTTGCCAAGGAAGACGATGGCACGACGCATTGGTGGCTCAAGCATCGCGAGACGGGTCATGTGATCGACCCGACCAAGGAGCAGTACACAAGTCAGGGGGAAAAGCCCCCGTATGATCTTGGCCGGGGATGCGGTTTTCCAAACCCAAACCCAGATGTCCCATCAAAGCGGGGTCAGGAGATCATTGACAGAATCTCTGGCAAGCCCTTTAGGCAAGCCAAGGCATCCGGTGGTCCCGTGGAAGATCAAGACATCGCCTCCCCCGCTCCTGCGGAAGATGAAGGCATTGACGTTTACCACAGCTCTCCTCACAAATTTGATAGCTTTGATATCTCCAAGATTGGAACTGGAGAGGGCAGGCAGACCTATGGGCATGGGCTTTATCTTGCCGAAAACCCAGAGGTGGCGCAGGACTACAAATCAAAGTTTCAATTGCCAGACGAGCCAATTGATTACACAAAACTTCAAATTTCTATGCCGCAAGACGTAACTCCGCAGCAGGCTATGTTTATTAAAAATGCATTGACTTATGGTGACGAGGCAGAAGCAATCCGAGTTCTTTCAAGCGACCGGCACTTGTTGAGGGGCGAAGATCTGCGTGACATTGATCTTGCTATAGACGCTCTGAAAAACAAAAGGGTTGGTGTAAATTGGATTGGCGGACCACCTATCCGAAAAAGAGCGCATATGTACGAAGTAAGGATCAAAGCGCACCCAGATCATTTCCTTGATTGGGATAAGCCGCTTTCTGAGCAATCTGAATTTGTTAGAAAGGCATTAAATGATTTTGTTAAAAGAGAAAAATTATACATGGAGAGATATCCAAATAGCCCACTAGGAAACCCATTTGGATCAAATATTTATGAAAGCGATATTTTGGTTCCCGGAAAATATAGGGACCGGCGTGCCGCATCTAAAGCTTTGTTGGATAGAGGCATTGTTGGAATACGATATCTTGATGCCGGATCTCGCGATAAGGGAGCCGGTACGAGCAATTACGTCGTCTTCGATGACAAGCTTTTGGACATCAAGCGCCGCTACGAGACGGGCGGGGCTGTGCCTATGGCTTCTGGCGGGGAAACAGGAGATAATTCACCCATGCCCATGACTCCCGACCAGCAGAGAATGCTGGATGACCTCTCTGCCGCCTTAGATCGCTCCCTTCAGCGATATAGAAGTGCGGATGAAAATCCTGCCGCAAATTTCCATCCTCACAAGGCTGAAATGAAGCGAGTTCTGCCTCCATCTGATTCGACCATGCATGGTGAAACCCCGCTCTCTCGGGAGCAAGATCTAGAATTTCACATCAACAGACTTCAAAACGCTTCCGTTCCATATGCAGAAGGTGGAGGAGTCGATGACAACCCTGCCGTCCAGAAGGCCCTGAGCCTTACGGCAGCACAAAATCGTCCTGTACTTTATTCCACGTTTGCGCTAGAGAACCGCCCATCTGCCATTGTGTCTCCAAGACCGGGCAAGGGTGGTGGTCCTCCCATCATTCATCCGCAAGAAAATTTTGATCCTTCTTTGGTCACAGAACAGAATCCTTGGACATACGCTACTCCAGACATTATCGGAGCGCCTAAGCCTCCCCCCGTTCAGCATCCTGTCCTCAATGAGCCGAGGATGAAAAACATTTCGCGGAGAACTGCAAAGATATTCAACGACAAAAATTTTCATGCTTTGGTCAAGGATCTTACTGGCCTTGAGGGAGTTACAGCTACTCCTACAGTTGGAACTTGGCAAAGTGAGATGGAGCCATCTTTTATAATTAACCATCCCAATATGACTTCAGAGAATGCTAAAATTTTGGCGCATCTTCTTGGTTTTGGTTTTCAGCAGGACGCTGCGGTTCATACTGTTCACAATGATTCAATTGAAAGCGGCATTCCTGCCCTTTTAATCGGAAATGGTAAAAAGTTGACACCAAAAGATATAGACAAAATTGCAAAGCACTCAAAGGGACACGGTCTTGATTTCACAATAACGGCTGATGGAAAGGCTGCAAAGTATCTTCATTTTGGCGATGATCATGAATTTGATGATTTTTCTGGAAAAGTTTCCAGCATTGCAGACGCATCTGGAATGAATGAAAAATATCACGGCAAAACTCAAGGAGACCTAATCAATGCGAAAGAATATCTCGATGGCATTTTCGGAAGCGGTGGCGGCGAAGCACGGATTCAAACCGGCTCCCAAAAATCACCCAATCTATTCCGAAGGATTGTCGATCACGTTCTTGCGCCATACGCCCAAGCGGTCGCCTCAGAAGGTTACAGGCTCTCGCCCGAAAGACTCAAGGAAGCATACGGGCTGACCGATGATGAATCTGACTATGTAAGGACAGCAATGCTGCCTTCTGGCCGGGCTGACAGGACGACAATTCCTCTCATGACCGGCAAGGAGAAGCTTGATATCCGCCCAACCGGAAGTCGCGGCAATCCTACAGTAGAAGATGTTTTGTGGGCGCTACAGAACCGCGCCGCAAGCAAGGGGCAGATTGATCCCGGCGACTACAGCAAAGAGGCAATGAACAAAATTGCTTCTGACATAGCCAAGGAAGTTGATTATCACGTTAAATCCAGCGGATTGGGAGGTCAGAAATCAGCTATTGGATGGTACGATGATGCACTTAAGAAGGCTATGAGCGTTTACTCTGGTATTTTTCCTCAATTGGAAAAAAACAAAGACGACAGAATGCTATTTCATGCAATTCTTGGCATAACATCACAGGGAAACGATGTTTACTCAAATTCGCTGAATGCAGTCCGCGTATTTGATCTTATGAAAAATAAAGGTCTGTCCCTTTCGGATGCAGTAAAAAAACTATCTGGAACATTTGGAGACAAAACAAAAGCAATTGAAATGAATCTTTTGAAGTTTGACCATCTTGTAAGCAAAAATGGCTATGATGCCATGAGGCAATTTTTTAATACAAAAGCCTCTGCTTCTGAAATAAATAAAATTCTTAGAACCAACAAAAATCTTCACGGGCTTTCCGGTCCATTGGATGTTGAGGGACAAAAAGATCAGATTGTTTCTGGCTGGTCTGTGTTTGGTCCTAAAATTGGTTCGTTTATCAACAATCTTCACGGAGATTACTCTACGCTTACAGCCGATCTTTGGTTTTCAAGGACATGGAACAGGCTACTTGGGCATGGATTTATTCATACACCTCTTGCAGAAGCAAAACAATACAGAGATTTGCGCGATGCGATGATTGCAGAATATTCTCATCATCACGGGCTTCCGTATGAACAAGCCCCATATGTTCAAAATGGTAAAATAAATGAAGACAAATCTTGGCTGCATGGTTCGGATTTGAAGGATATCAGTCATGACGATTTTTACGATCTCATAAATGATCCAGATAAGATGCTTGAATTTGCAAAAAATGCACATCAAAATTACAAAGACAGCGCATTTAAGGAAAAATCTGATGTGAGGAGAAGGGCAAAAAATTGGATTGAGAATAGAGAACTTCCCGTGGCTGCTCCAAGATCAGATCTCGAAAGGTTTTTTCAGCAAAGTACGGCTGAACAGGCTCAGAGAATTTTGAAAAAGAAGTATAACACAAATATCAGCGTTGCTGACATACAAGCCGCTCTTTGGTTTCATGAGAAGGAGCTGTTTGATCGGCTTGGAGTGGCATCCAAGAAATCTAAGCCAGCGGACTATGCCGATGCTGCAAGGGAAACGATGAACCTTATCAACGGAAATAGGCTTTATGAGGTGAAGTCCAGAGAGAAAAAGGGAAAGAAGTCTTCTGGCGGGTCTGTCGTTGACCAAGCTTTGCGTTTAGTGTCTAAATATGGCTCGCTTCCCGGCGATGCCGTATCGTTGTCGAGGCACTTGATTCAGCGGGGACGCCCGTAAGGAGAACATGATGTACCAGACTGCGAAGAAGGCCCGTGAAGCCATGAAGAGCAAGGCCAAGCGTCTTGCCTCTGACCGTCCGCTTCAGAAGGTTGATTCCTCGACCTTCACCCCGCCTGAGATGCTGAAGGCTGATGTGAAGACGGGGCTTCGTCCTGTCTCCCGTCGAGCCTACAAGAGCGGCGGCAAGGTTGATGGGTCTTGCGGGCCTATGCGAGCGGATCGCAAGCAGCGCAAGTCTGGTGGCAAGACCGAAGCGGTCGCGTATGCGAATGCCAAGGTCAATCGCAACGTGAAGGACGCCAACGAGGATCGCGAGGGCGAGAAGCACGTTGGTGGTCTGAAGCGTGGTGGCGCTGCGTATGCGCGCGGTGGCAGCACATATGCAGACCCAAGTGACAAGCCGAGGCTTCGTCTCGTCAAGACGATTTCTGATGGGCCGAAGTCTGCCAAGATCTACAAGGATCTTGATTTCAATGAACACCGAGTGAAGTTTTTCAAGGATGGAAAGCATATTGGAGAGAGCGCAGATTATCATGCATCTGATAGGGACGATGCCATCGATACTGCCAAGTATAGTCTCAGCAAGGAAATGTATCGCGGTGGTCGTGCCAAGAAGTACGATGGCGGTCCCCTTGGCGGGGCCAATCGCATGATGGCTGCCGCCTCCCAGCGAGCCGCTGTCCCTAATGCCATGCTTGGCTTCTCTGGCGTCAAGCGTGGCGCTCTGTCCCCCATGCGCGCTACCGGCCTGAAGAAGGGCGGCAAGGCTGACGACACCGCGCAGGACAAGGCTTTGGTGAAGAAGGCCATGCGCCAGCACGAGACGGCGCAGCATGGCGGCAAGCACTCGGAACTGAAGCTGCGTCGCGGCGGTTATGCCAAGAAGCAGGATGGTGGCGGTATGAGTGACTATCCGCCGCCGCCTCCCCCGCCTCCGCCCGCTGACTACCGCCTGACGCCAGCCGACCGTCGAATGATCCGTCAGGGTCAAGATCCGTTTGGCGAGGGCATCATGCCCAGCGGTGGCCGTCCCAATCCGCCGCCTCCCGCGCGTCGCCGAGCTGCTGGTGGCAAGACCAGCGACATCGAGCGCGTTCTCTCGCGCGCGACTGAGGGCAATCCTGATCCGAAGCGTCGGTATGTGTCCTACGCTGGCACGGAGCGTCGTCCGTCTCCCATGTCAAAGGCCATGGATCCGATTGACGAGCAGATGGCTGAGTCCCAGCGCGAAGCCAAGATGCAGGAGATGTACAGGACTTTCCGCGCCAAGAAGGCTGCTGCTGCCCGCAAGCAGAAGATGGAAGACGAGGAGCGTCGCGAAAGTTCTCGCATGTCTCCGATGCTTCCGCCAACCTTCAAGCATGGCGGCGAGGCCAATCGCATGGCTCGCGCCTCTGGTGGTCGCGCCAAGAAGGGCAAGGGCAAGACCAACATCAACATCGTGATCGATGCTGGTGGTGCGAAGCCTCCGATGGGTCTTGGCGCTCTTCCGCCGCTGCCGCTGCCGGGTGGCCGTCCCGTTCCGCCGCCGATGCCGGTTGGTGGGCTGGGTGCTGCCCCGATGGGTATGCCTGCTGGTCCGATGCCGCCTGCCGCGCCGCCGCCTGCGATGCCGGGTGCTGGTCCCATGCCGATGGGCCGCAAGCACGGTGGTCGCACGATGTCGTACAAGGACATGACGGCTGGTGCTGGCTCGGGTGCAGGTCGCCTCCAGAAGACCGAGATCGAAATGCACAAGCGTTCGGCTCGTCGTGCTGGTGGCAAGGTCTACCGGAGCTACATGGACATGGATGCTGGCGCGGGTTCTGGCCTTGGCAGGTTGGAAAAAACGGAGATCGCCAGCCGCAAGTAAGGCCCGGCTCAATCCGTTGCCTCCCGGTGGGAGAGCTGGGCCGGGGAGAGGGAGTGTGATCCCTTCACATTCCCTCTCCTTCCTATTATGTTGATGGGATGCTGCTAGGGGGCAGTAATGATTACGCATCAAGCTTTTTATCAAAGTGAATTGAAGAAAAATTTGCGCGATCGCATTGAATTAGCAAAGGATTCGCTGATTTCTGCACACGCATCAATCGAACACACCGACTATAAGTTCCGAGTTGGTGTTATTCACGGGCTTCTGGCTGCGCTGGATGCTTGCGATGAAGTAGAGATGGAACTCAACAAACGGTAAGGAGGCACCATGCCGTTTATGCGAATGCAACACGAGGTCGATCCAGCAAAGAAGATCCTTGATGATCTTGGGGACTTTTCGTCGGTCGAGATCTTCAACAACAACATCCTTGTCGGCGTCTACATTCGCCCGCAGAAGACCAAGAGCGGTCTCTATCTGTCGGACAAGACGACGGATGAGGACCGTTTCCAGTCGAAAGTTGGGCTGCTCCTGAAGATGGGGCCGCGCGCTTTCGAGGAAAACGAGGAGGGATGGTTCAAGGGGGACAAGTTTTCACTCAATGAGTGGCTTGTTTTCCGTCCTTCCGATGGCTGGAACATCACCGTGAATGGTGTTCTGTGCCGAATCCTTTCTGATACGCAGGTCAGGGGGCGTGTTCAGTCTCCCGATGATGTGTGGTGATGGAGAAAATCATGTCTGATCCAAATGAAGAACAGCTTGAGATCAATCTCGATGACGAGAAGAAGGGGGAAAAGACCCCTGAAGTCGAGATTTCCGACGAGCCGCTAGCTACATCAGAGTCTCAGGCGCAGATTGCGTCGGAGCAAGACCCTGCCAAGGCTCTTGCGGAGCTTCGCGCACAGCTTGAGCAGGAGCGTCGCGCCCGTATCGACGCTGAAAACCGCGCTCGGCAGGCCAGCACGGAGGTTGACGACTCCAATCTCCAGCTTGTGACTGGCGCTATCGAGACGATGCAGCGCGAGCAGGGCATCTTGAAAGGCCAGTTGAAGGAGGCGATGTCGGTTGGCGACTTCGACCGGGCTGCTGAGATTCAGGAAGCCATGTCGAACAACGCCGCCAAGCTGCTTCAGCTTGAGAACGGCAGGGAAGCGATGAAGGTAAAGCCTCGTCAAGAGGCTGTTCCGCGTCATTCCGACCCTGTCGAGCAGTTCGCGTCGCAGCTTTCGCCTCGTTCTGCCGACTGGGTACGCAAGAATCCGCAGTTCGTGACCGATCCGCGCCTCAATCAGAAGATGATTGCGGCTCATAACATCGCGGTTGCCGATGGTCATGCACCGGATACGGATGGATACTTCTCTGCAATCGAGGATACGCTGCGAATTCGGCGTGTTGAACCGGCTCAGAGCGAGCCTGCTACGGAGAGTCCCTTGTCTTCTGCTGCAAAACCCGTGGCGCGGGCTGCTCCTCCTGCTGCTGCCCCCGTCAATCGAGGCTCCAACGGTCGTTCCAACATCGTTCGACTCACGCGAGCCGAGGCTGATACCGCAAAGATGCTCGGAATGACTGAAACCGAGTACGCGAAGCACAAACTCGCCCTCCAGAAGGAGGGCAAGTTGCCCAATTGAGGAGAAAAGTCATGGATACTGTCAACAATCCCATCCCCGTTGCCGCTTCCGAGGGTCCTCGTCGTCGCGGTCGTCCTCCCCGCACCAATCCGAGGCCCGAGGAGGTTGTTTCGGAGCCTGTGGAGACCGTCACGGCTGTTCCGCGCGCCGAAATGCGCCCGGAAGTGCGTGAAGAGGACTCCCGCGCCCGCGCTGCGCGTCGTGCAGCCGAGATCCGGGGCCATATTGGCGACATGGATCAGGGGACGGACGAGTTCTTCGTTGATCCGACCATCATTCCCGAGGGCTGGACGTATGAGTGGAAGCGTCTGTCGATCCTCGGGCAGGAAGATGCCACGCACCAGATCTATCTGGCGCGGATGGGCTGGGAGGCTGTCCCCGCCCGTCGTCATCCCGGCATGATGCCTGCCTCTTGGTCCAAGGGAACCATCGAGCGCAAGGGCATGATCCTCATGGAGCGCCCGACAGAGGTTGTCGAGGAGGCTCGTCGCATCCAGAACAAGGCTGCAAAGGATCAGGTCCGCGCCAAGGAGGCTCAGATCGCCGGTACGCCGGATGGGACGATGACGCGCGACCACGCCATGGCTCGACCCAAGATCAACAAGAGCTTTGAAGCGATGCCCATCCCGAAGGAGTGAAATTTGCAACTTGACAACTATGAACTGATGTGGTAGAGTAGTTGTGTAAGGTCGATGAACGGTCTTACACAACTCTCAACTACGGAGCTTGATATGTCTGATAGCGATTTCCTTGCAGTCATCACGATCAATGGCGGTTCTAGCTGGGCGCGTCATCGCATCAAGGACAAGGCGATTGCCAATGTCGCCAAGATCTTTCGGAGCGATTGGGGGCGTCTCTTCCACCTGAAGAAGGGCGACGAACGCACGGTCGAGGTTGTTGATGTCACCGGCTACGACGACATTTGCTGGGGCTACGACGCAGAAGATGGAAGACGAGGAGCGTCGCGAAAGTTCTCGGGCTTCTTCTTCAAGAATGCCGATGGCACCAAGGGCAGAATCGACGGTAGCAGGATCGAATATACAAAGGTGAAGCTGTCGTAACCCGTAACCAAAGGCGTAACTTAAAGGGGGCTTAGGCCCCCTTTACTTTTTAAAAAATTCATGTGAATCTAAGCATGCCTCCCCCGGTGTGGAGGTTTTTTCCCCGGTCATAAGTCGCCCCGGCGCGCGATGATGGACCTCCTGAAGAAGGAGAATCCGTTATGGCGAATACGAATGCGCCCTACGGTTTTCGTCAGTACAGCGGGACTGGCTCTGCCCCGACGTATGAGCAGGTTCCCGTTCAGATCGCGTACAATGCCACGAACATCTTCTTTGGCGACCCGGTCGAGCCGGATGCCAATGGTAAGGTTGTTCAGGGTGACGGCACTACTGCGGCTGCTGGTATCGCCGGCATCTTTATCGGCTGCCAGTACCTGTCGGTCTCGCAGAAGCGCACCGTGTGGTCGAACTACTGGCCCGGTTCCGATGTTGCATCGACCGAATACGTCACCGGCTACATCGTCAACGATCCGAATGCCAAGTTCGTCGTCCAGTCGGACGCAACCGGCATCGTGCAGGGCGATGTGAACCTGAACGTCGGCTATGCGATTGGCACGGGCAACACGGCCAATGGCATTTCGGGTGCGTTCATCACGGGCGCGGCCACGACCAACACCCTTCCGTTCCGCATTGTCAGTCTTGTCGAGGACCCTCCGGGTTCCGCTGGCACGGATTCGGGTGCGTACAACTGGGTCATCGTGGCGTTCAACAACGTCGCGACCAAGTCCCTTACGGGCATCTGAGAGGAGTAAGCACCAATGGCTGTCAATCTTAGTGCCATCAAGGACCTGCTCCTCCCCGGCCTTCGCGGCATCGAGGGCAAGTACGAGCAGATCCCGTCGCAGTACGACAAGATCTTCACCAAGCACGAGTCGAAGATGGCTCTGGAGCGCACCGCTGAGATGCGTTTCCTTGGCCTCGCGCAGCTCAAGACCGAGGGTGGTCAGACTGCGTTCGACAACGGTGCCGGTGAGCGGTACGTCTACAATCAGGAGCATACCGAGATCGCTCTCGGCTATGCCATCACCCGCAAGGCGGTTGATGACAACCTGTACAAGACGCAGTTCATGCCGTCGAACCTTGGTCTGATTGAGTCTTTCCAGCAGACCAAGGAGATCTATGGCGCGAACATCCTCAACACCGCGACGACGTACAACTCGTCCATCGGTGGTGACGGCAAGGCTCTCGTCGCGTCGGATCATCCGATTGACGGTGGCACGGTCTCGAACACGCCCGCGACTCAGGTTGAGCTTAACGAAGCCAGCCTGCTGAACGGCATGATCGCAGTCCGTGCCAACTTCAAGGATCAGGCTGGCCTGAAGGTTTTTGCGCGCGCGCGCAAGCTCATCGTGCCGACTGGCCTTGAGCCGGTTGCGATCCGTCTGACGAAGACGGAACTGCGTCCGGGTACGGCGGATAATGATGTCAATGCCATCGTTATGACTTCCGGCGGTCTGCCGGAGGGCTACATGGTCAGCGACTTCCTCACCTCGTCGTCTGCGTGGTTCCTGCTCACCAACATTGACGGTCTCTCCTACATGGAGCGCGTCAAGTTTGAGTCGGACATGCAGGTTGACTTTGTGACGGACAACCTGCTGGTGAAGGGCTACGAGCGGTACTCGTTTGGGTACTACAACTGGCGCAGCATCTTCGCCAGCTTCCCGACCTGACCAAGGAAGGGGCGGGGAAACTCGCCCCTTCTATTCCGGGTGACCGGATCACGTTGACTGCCCCGGCAGACGCTGCACCGACAACGTGATCTTATCGTGCAGGAGCAATTGATGGCACAGACAACCTTCACAGGCCCGATTCGAGCTGGTGACATTCTCAACACGACGGGTACGACCGTTGGTACGGATGTCGCCAATGTCGGACATGCGGTCATGGCACAATCGTCTGCGGTTACTCAGGCGAGCGGTGCCACCACAGTCGTGATCCCGAAGAACAGTCACATCATCAGCATCACGCTGTTTGTGACGACTGCTTGGACGGGTGCGGCGACGACTTTTGGTGTTGGCAACACGGCATCGGCAACGGCTTACACCGCTGCTGGCGCGGTTGCTGGCGGCACCATTGGCTCCGTTGTCGTCTCTCCGGGGGCTGATGCTACCCGTACCGGCAACTGGATCGATGTCGGCACCACCGACAGGAAGATCCTCGTCACTTCGACCAATACCGGGTCCGGTGTTGGCGTCATCACGGTCACATACGCTCAGGCTCTGAACCTGACTGCGTAAAAGAGGAGAAGGTAAAATGAAGGGCAAGACTCAGAAGGGTGTGAAGGCGCAGCAGGATCTCGGCTCGGGGTTCTACGCTGGCGCGGGTTCCAACGTGGCGCGCGAGGCCAAGAACAAGGCCGAGGGCTTCAAGCGTGGTGGCAAGGCGAAGCACATGGGCAAGATCCATGGTGCTGCTGCGATGGCTCACGCTGGCCGCAAGCCCCGCAAGTCGGGTGGCGGCGTGTTCTCGTCGGCTGCGAAGGGGACGATGCGCCCCGGCTTCGAGGGCTGATCAACGGCCCCATAGGCAAACTGAACGGGGGCATTGCGCCCCCGTTCTTCTAGGAGGGTGATATGCCGGGTGCATGGACACGCAAGGAAGGTAAATCTGAATCCGGTGGCCTGAATGAAAAGGGCCGCGCTTCGCTTCGAGCGCAAGGTCACGACATTAAGCGTCCGCAGCCGGAAGGCGGGTCGCGTCGTGATAGCTTTTGCGCTCGGATGACCGGCATGAAGCGAAAGCTGACTGGTTCTGCCAAGGCTGCTGATCCGAATAGTCGGATCAACAAATCCTTGCGGGCTTGGAACTGCTGACATGGCCGCGAAGCCTCAGAACTCTGGTCTCTGGGGCCGCGCCAAGGCGGCTGCTAGGGCCAAGTTTGATGTTTACCCATCTGCCTATGCGAATGCGTGGGCATCGAAGTGGTACAAGTCGCATGGCGGCAAGTGGTCTGGAGATGATAACCGAGTCGCCAAAGCCTCTGGCGGGGGACTTGGAAAGTGGTTTTCCGAGGACTGGAAGGATGTGAAGACCGGCAAGGATTGTGGTAGGATCGAAGGCGAGAAGGGCAAGCGTCCCTATCCTGCCTGTCGTCCTGCTGCTGCTGCCGCGTCCATGACCAGCCAACAGAAGCGAACGATGACAAGGAAGAAGACCGGTCCCGCTCGCAAATCGTGGCCTGTCTCTCCGTCTGGAGAGAGGAAGGAAGACTGAGATGCAGTCGATCACAACTTCGGTGACTGGTGTTGGCAGCAGCCCTGTCGAGGCTGTAAGCTGGTTCACCAATCCGTTCAATGTCGGTCTTGGTGCGGTGCTGACTGGGGGGGCGACGTTCACGGTTGAGTACAGCTTTCAGGATCCGGCGAACGCGGGCTATTCGGCTGCTTCGGCCACATGGTTCCCGGTGACTGGACTGTCGGCTGTTTCGGCCTCGACGGCTGTTGCGCTGACGGTTCCGTGTCGAGCGGTGCGCGTGACGATTACCTCTGGCGCGGGTACAGTCACCCTGTACGTCCAGCAGGCTGGCACTCTGTAAGAGGTCGTCATGGCGACAAGCGGCACATATACGTTCAACCCGTCGCTTGGCGAACTGGTCCTGTACGCATTCAATCTATGCGGCGTCAGGAACACGGCTCTCCTTCAGGAGCATTTTGAGTCGGCTAGGATGGCATCGAACCTGATGCTGTCCCGCTGGTCGAATCAGGGTGTAAACCTCTGGAAGGTTGATCTCGTAACGACTGCCCTGACGACGGGGACATCCACATATTCGGTTGATGCCGATACCGTGGTGATCCTCGATGCATATGTCACAACGGATCAGTCTGGCGCGGATATTGACCGCATCATCATGCCGATCAGCCGCACGGAGTACGCCAGCTATCCCAACAAGGAGCAGCAGGGTTTTCCGACCGTGTTCTGGTTTGATCGACTTCTGTCTCCCACGGTCACGATCTGGCCGGTCCCCAATACGTCCACAGGACCGCAGTACCTGAAGTATTATCGAGTTCGCAGAATCGAGGACTCTGCCCTGACCAATGGTCAGCAGATTGACATCCCGTATCTGTGGCTCGAATGTTTTGCATACGGTTTGGCGCAGCGCCTTGCCATGATCTGGGCGCCTGAAAAGGTCCAGATCCTGAAGCCCATGGCTGATGAAGCCTACGCGATCGCGGCGGAGCAGAACGTAGAAACAGCGCAGCAGTATATCTCTCCGATGGTTTCCAGCTACTTCCGACCGTAAGGATGCGTCATGGGCTACGCTTCACGGTCTGGTAGAGCAAGAACTAGCGCAAGAGATCCTCGTGCATTTGCGGTCTGTGATCGTTGTGGGTTATGGTACAATCACCATCGACTGCAATGGCAGTACGATTGGGCTGGCGCATCCCTAATCAACAAGCGCATTCTTGTTTGCAATACCTGTTACGATAAGCCGCAAAATCAGCTTCGTGCGATTGTAGTTCCGGCAGATCCCACGCCGATCATCAATCCGCGCACCGAGCCTTATGCATATGACAGCAGCAACACTCGTCAGGTGTCTGGCTACAACACGACGAACGCTGCAACTGGCATCCCCGTTCCGGGTGGCGATCTGCGCGTCACATCTTCTGGCGGGGTGCAGACATCCGATCCCCGCATGACTCAGATGACCGGCGAGGGTTCTGGGGGTACAAACCAGTTACCCGGTACTGATCCGAATGCAGTCACTTATCGTACAATCACGAATGCCGTTAACAATGGATCTGGCCTGATCAGGCTGACAGTAGCTACGACGAATGGCATGATCACGGGGCAGCAGGTGACCGTTCGCGAAGTCGAGGGGGTGACTGTCGCAAACGGAAACTGGACGATCACGGTTGTCAACACGACACAGGTCGATCTTCAGTCGTCGGCTTTTTCGGGTTCCTATACCTCTGGCGGGTATGTTATCAATAACCCGAGCTTGCCATACGACTTCACCGAGATCCCAAGGACCGGAACACTCTGATGGCGAACATCCAGATCCCCAACCTCCCTGTCGCTATCTCCCTCAACGGGACGGAGCAGGTCGAGATCGTCCAGTCTGGTACGTCTAGGCGCACCACGACGCAGGAGATTGCCGATCTGAAGGGTGTTGGCCCGACTGGTCCTACCGGGGCCATGGGACCTACCGGCCCGACCGGCTCGACCGGAGCTACCGGCCCCACATCGACTGTTCCCGGGCCTACAGGCCCCACAGGAGCGTTTGGACCTACCGGACCTACCGGACCTACTGGGTCGCTTGGTCCCGCTGGTCCTACAGGCCCTACAGGCTCGACAGGCGATACTGGACTGACTGGTCCTACCGGCCCTACCGGTCCAACCGGGCCAACGGGTTCGACCGGCATCACGGGCGCTACGGGTCCGACTGGCGCTACTGGTCCGACTGGCTCCACCG
>Ga0194115_10002927_pt1 | contig 19733 bp, 15 predicted proteins | sample TA2MahsurfametaG_3_FD_148656 | JGI IMG/M metagenome (GOLD analysis project Ga0194115, IMG submission 148656) | Freshwater microbial communities from Lake Tanganyika, Tanzania - TA2015002 Mahale S4 surface | ecosystem: Environmental > Aquatic > Freshwater > Lake | place: Tanzania: Lake... | reverse complement strand
ATATGAAATAAAGAGATAATATGATTTATAATCGATCAGATATACTATTTTTAATCAATGGTCCGTTTCTTTTAAATCTGACGGCCAATTATCTTTTTGAAAATAACTAATTGTTTTTTCAGACAGTCTTCAAAGCTAGGAAACTACGAAAGATATAGAGTATTCAGTTTTCCATCAGTATCAAATCTGCCACCAGATTACTCGATAATTTGTCCCTTGGAGCAACTTTGAAATTTTATCTTTTTTATCCCGCTCAAAATGATTAATAATTATTTTCAGAATTATGAGCAGATCAAAGAACATCTACAACATCGCACAGTTGAGCAAAGAATACCAAAAAGACCAGACACCTGGTAAATAGGGACACTAAAGATACTTATCTACGATTGGAGTTATCGTGGATTGCTCAAACATTTATAGATACCAAGATTCAAGAGACTTCACCCAGAAGCTAAAGGTCATCGATAGTTCAAATCAGACTTAGCCCCTCAGCGTCTATCTCTTTAGCAAGTACGAAAAAGATTTCACATCCAAAATAAGAGCAGGCGACATCTTATTTTTGAATAACTTCAGAGTCAACATTTACAACTAACAGCTGCAAGCAAAGAGCGCCTACCAAAACCAAGATTCATATTTCCGCGTTTTCAGCGGGAATCCAGATGCTATATCTTACTACCCTATCGATGGAAAAGTGGGGTTGGATGATGAAAACGGCTAAATTTTGAGATTGATTGAACAGTTGCGTCTGTTCAGCAGAGAACACTTCAAGAAAAATAACGTGCCAGTAGTGACCAAGCAATAGGCCAAAAAGGGAGAGACCAAGAAAATTACATCTTCTGATTCTGACGTGATTTTGAGAGTAATCGAGTCCTAAGAACTCATCAATCACTTCAGAATCAAACTGTCAAACGACAAGCATGAGTTTCAGATGAACTACAATAAGTACATCGAGCCAGGAGTCTACAAGGTTAGATCTATCGCCAACATAAGATGGGAAGACAGTAGACTTGCCACTCTTACGGGCAACGACTATACTTACTTTTTGGAGATATCCAGCTGGATGAGGTCCTACGATTCAAAGGAGTGGGAGAAGTTCAACCCAGGATCTGAGGCGAATAAAAAAAGAGCAAGAAGGGCTAAGATTGAGAGCAAAGTTTTGAACAAACAGAAGCTAAAAACTACCACTCTCAAGGATCTTTATCTCGGAGGTATTTAAAACAATATTTAGAATAGCACCAGGAAGAAGTGCGAGTGAGAGTCTAAGTCATGGATGTTGTCACTAAGTTTTAAAACGCCATCAAGAAGTTTGATGTCGACAACCATACTGAGAAGCCCTACGACTCATAGCTGGGGGAGTATATTTACTCGATTCATTTGTTGATCAGCGACGAATCGATTCCCGGATAAGTCTATAACTGTTATGTCTACACATATGACGGCAGAGGTCTTGAGTTTTTGCCTGAGCTGAACCCCAGTACAATCTACGGCCGAAATTTGTTGGACGTTGAGGAGCACTACGATAACTTCGTGAACAGACTGACTTAATAGACAGATATCAATCAAGTTCCTCTTGAATTAGTGCTGAGCCCCCTTTGGAACGGCAAATAGACGATCTATCGTATCGTAGACACATAGTTATTGTTTTGATCCATGCAATATCTTCATTATAAGTATAATTTATATAAAATTTACAAATTAAAATAATGTGGTTTTTCAAAGGGAAGAATAATAGTCAGCAAGGCGATAAATATGCTTCTGCAGAATAGGGCTAAAACTTGTTGAAGGAGATAAAGATGAAATTGTAATAAAAGATGAAGAAGATCAGCAAAAACATAGGAGACTCATAACTATATTTTTAGAGATATTCGAAAATGGAAAGAAAAGAAGAATAGTTGATAGTTTCATTCGAGTAGATGATGAATACACTATAAGGATTGATATCCATCATTTAATAGCTCAAAAAATAAGTTTAGAGTTTTTCTCAGGATTTGGTCTAGTCTAAAAAATTGAAAGAAATGATAGGAAATCATCATAATATAGTCAGCACTATTCAAAATATGCATAATGAATAAATAGCCAGAATCCATGAACAGAGTAAGAATATAACTGATGAGCTGAAATTCTAAATTTGGCAAGCTAAACTCAATCTTTAAAGAGCTTAAAAGTAAAAATCGTTAATTTTATTAAGACTAAATGAAATTCAATAGGTTGTTTAGAAACTAAAAGTTGAGAATAATTGCCTTGTTGGTGAATGCAGTGATTTGAGAGAAAAATATGCTTTAAAAGAACTTATGTGCAATAATATTTTTGAAAAGAAGGAGTAATCAAAAAAGATAATAAATGTGAAGGAGCTCAAATTATAGTATATTTTTTATTATAGTCGACTGAAGCAAAGTGTATTTAATTTTTTGGAAATAAAGTAAGTTGTTGAATTAAAAAAGACAAATAAGTTCTACAGGTAGATCGTTCGGGTCAATTAGTCACAAATCATTTACTCTAAGTTAAAAGAAAGATTTGTGAAATCATAATCAAGATAAAGAAAAAACTTAAAATATTACTAAAAAGTTATTGAATTGTTTCCGACGGAGAACATTAAAAATACGGCTTTGAAATACATTTATTTCAGAATCAAACCAGCTACTTATATCTTACCTTATCTTCAGTAGTAAAGCTAGTTTAACGAGCAGAAATAAATCGATAGTAAATAAGTAACGAAGAACAAATTTAACTGGAGACAGCTATTCAGTGAATAAAAAAATAAAAAATAGGAAAATAAATTTAGCGTAGCTCAGCTCAAAAACGCAGCCTAGTTCAAGAAGATTTAAAGTAAAATAGAAGGTATTTTTAGTGGATTGATGAGTTTCAAGTTGCCTGAGGATCTTATTTACTACTCGAATACTATGGAAAATCAACTGAAATAAATGAAAAAGAATTTGAATTAGAAATCAAGTGGGAAACAGCCACACTTAACCTGGACTTCTTAATTACATTGTTTAAGCAAGTTTATGTACCTTGAAATAAATGAACTTTATAATTTATTGCAAGTAATCTTCAGCGAATTGATCAGCAAAAACAGAGATTTAATATTCGTCAAAGAGAAACATGATGAGCTTAGATAAAACTAAAGAATGTTAAGAAGTTTGATTTAAAATATTTCCAACATTAAATCTAGTCTTGAAAAAAAGAATGCAAGCATTGAGAATGAATTAATAAAAAACAATTTATAAAAAGATGTTTTGAAGGCTAACTGTATTAAAACGGAGAAATAGTATTCATAACTAAAGACTAAGTACGATTCATTGAGTCATTAGTACAACAACGCAGTGAAAACATTATAATCAATTGAGGAAGAAAGGATAATGCTGTAGAATAGTTTAATATCAATCAAGGAGTAGATAAATAAACTTTAAGAAAAAAGTAAAGGAATTAGTAATCGAAAATAATCAACAGCTAGCTTATAAGAATATCAGTGAGGTTAATGATTTTAATGGATTGACTATTATTGTTTCAAATTTTTTATAATTAAATTTTACAATATATTTATATGGAATCACCAAGAAGACAAACATCTATTTTGGAATTAATTGCCAGCTAAAATAGTAGTAATTCAAAGACTCTTTCCAGCACCTAAAATCAGTCTACTTTTTCATAAAAAGTCTAATGTTTGGGGCTTTAGTCACAAATCAGTGTCAAGTCTAGAGGATAAAAATCTATATAGGCGGTCGCAATTCTTAAAGAAAAGATAAACTTGGTAAAGTCGTGCCAAGGAGAGCTGTAGATGAAATTTCAGAAGGTTATATAGAATCTCAGAGGATAAATATTAAAAAAAGATAGCATGAATGGAAAGCTCTAATAGTAAATAGCTCAGCTGAAAAGGTAGCTGTCTGAGAGCAAAGATGATCTGAACGTAATAGTCAAGTATCTCAACCAGAAAAAATAGAAATTAGAGTAAAAACGAAACAGACGTTATCTATTAAATTCCACCAAAACTTCAAACAAAATATAAAAATCAATAGAAAATTCAAAGGGAGTGGAAGAGTACGGACCTAAGGAGCGCAAAGTAAGCCATAAGAGCAAATCGCCAAAAGGCCTTCTTGTCAAAAAGACATCAAAATGACTACTTTTAAGTGTAAATTGATTATTAATTTAATTTATTTTTCGGCAAAATTAATTTTTATATATTATTCAGCGTGCTTTGTAATTGTAAAATAAAATAAATGCCTGTATAGTCATAAAGAATTGAGATAATTCTATATCAGATAAATCAAATATATATTAAAATGTAGACAGGTTATTGAAAGGCATAAATATCATGTTTAAATGATTGTGGATAAAGAGAAATCAATTCTGAATAAGAAGAGAAAATAATAAATCAAAATTTCATATATCTAGCAACTATTTAATCGATTCGAAAATTGCACACAGAGTATTCAATTTGTTTTCATCAAACAAATAAAAAAGAATATCATAAAGATTATTTCTTGTTTTTCGATAAAAAATGATTCTGAATATCGACTAAAATTATGATAAAAGCTCAGAGTATTTGTATAGAATTCGCTATTATTTATTTGGATGTTTTTATTATACTTTTTGGGCCATTCTCCGCTAAAGTTCTATGAGCAAATTATTCAAATCACATAAGACTAATTCATCACTCTATTGGCCCTTCTAACACATGTTGAATATTTATAAAACCTTATCTATCTTATCTTAGGTTATCTGCTAAAAGCCGAATTCCAACGACTGTTTTGATACTTTTAGTTGTTAAAAATTTTATGGGGATGCAAATTATCCTTAATCAATACTGCTTTTATCAACAAATTATTCTGATTTTAATTCAAACGGCATCTCTTGTAAAAGTTTATCGTATCTTTATTCAAAATTTTTATAAAATCTTTATTCATTATTTTATTTATTTTTATTAAGCTTTTAAACCTGTTTCATTCTTAATTAAACTTATAATTTAAATGGATTTTACGTGTCTTTAATAGAGTTATCAGGTTCTCTTTTATGTTCAGAAAACTTATTGTATTTCTAATCATCGAATCCGTAATATTCTATATTCAAAGATTTGGTAGAGAATTTTGATAGTAGTGATTTATTTTTTTCAGAAGACTCGTCTTTTTGTCTAATTTAAGCATGCCTTTTGATCAACATCAGCACTCTCCTAGTTGCTTAGATCTGTTATATATTATAAAGCTCTTAGGCTGTAAAATAATTACTTTTAAGAGTTTCAATACTCTTCTTAAATATTTCACTATCTTTTTTTGCCTATTAGTAATGCCTGCTTTTCTTTTATTTCATTTTCAATCTATTTTTTTACTAGATAGAAAGTTAATGTGGTTTCATGGGGGAGAATCTTAGAGGCGAATTCATTTTTTTGGAAGAAAGTTTCTTTTTTCTTACAACAACATTGTTATTTTTTAAATGTTTATCCTTTTCTTGACTGAATGAGAATTATGAAGCATTCATTTATAGTTTATGGGCCCTTATTTTTTTGACAGGAAAAATATTATGATTCTGATTTTTTATATTCAAATGAATTTTAACTATTTTAGGAGGCGACATTTCCATTAATACAAGTATCTTACAACACTATATTCTATTAAAGATAATAATATAAATTATGAATAAAAATTCACTATATCTTGTCAAAAAAATAGATAAGAATATCTTTGTGTCCGACTCAAGATATCAATAGTTTTTTTAATTTTTTATTTGGGGTTTTAACGTCTAAGGTGGATTTAATTAAATTTCAAAGATGAAAGTGGAAGTCATTGTTTGATGCATTTTTATTTTTTGAGATATGATTAAAAAATAAAGATTAAATGAATATTGATGAGGAGGTTTATGGAGAGACTGTATTTTGGCGATATGATATTGAATCAATTGGATATAAAAATTAAAATATTAGTGATCATAAGTACTTTTTGCTTTTCTAATAAACAATAAAAAGTATTGCATTAGAGGGTACTATTCTTATCAAATCTGGCTTCAAACCATTGTAAAAGCCTTTGATGCCGAACTATTTGAAAATATGTTGCATCGCGATCAAGTTGTGAGCCTTCTATGAGCCTCGGTAATCGTACATGATCGTCCTCATGACGACTATGGGATAGGTGAGTGTTGAGGCAGTCACTAAGTTTGCCCATAGTTACGTTTAGATATTGTAGAGGACAGAAAAATGTTAAAAACTGATGGTGTTCCATCAGTCTTTTTGGGCAGCTGATTTTTGAGATTTTCATAAATCTGGAAGTATACAACAGCGTTGGCTACGGATAGAATAGAGCTTCCTACTCCTTTGAAGAGCGATTTGATTCCTTACTTGGTTATTTTTTAGTTACTTATCTGACCATTTGTTTGATCATTTGAAAAGGGGATGTTCTTTGGTATTGGTCTTTTTAGTGGTGCAAGTGCTGCACCATCACCCTCGTACGCACTATCCATATCGGATTCGTAATTATATTGCATGTGATTCCTGCGTTAATCGTCGCGAAGAACCTCGACTGAACGTCAGATTTCCCAATTGAGTGACAGTACTTTTTAGTGTATTAAAAAATAGGGAAAAAGAGGGCGTGAAAAATGGGGATGGCTAGGACGTTAGTTCTGTATCCTAGAAAAATGGTGTTTTGTACCTGTGTAGAAGCCCTTGATGCCTTCTTCAGCCCAGATGGTTTTGAGGGCGTGGGAGAAATGGGTGTACTTGAGGCTGTTGTTGCGATGGGAGGGCGATGTCTAGCTAGATGTAATTTTACGAGTATGTTGAGCCTTGTCCTAGCAATATCCAAAGGGTTACAGATAGTGACTGATATGAAACCGCCCAACAGTCCTGCCACAAAGTTTACCAAATTTTGATTATTCAAAATCCTTTGCCTATCAGTCATTACTATTATTAATATAAACTCATTTATTATTTCCAATTATATTTATATAAGTTTAACAATATGTATGATTCCTTTTGGATGGGCGTCTCTTTCGCCCTATTCGTCCGCCTCTCCATCTTCCGTACTCTCAAATGGCCTCTCAATTCAGGTAGCTCTCGATTAAAACAGCCCCTGTGAATCTTTTCCCCCAAATCCTCGGAGGAGGCATTATTTTTTCTGGTTTTGACGTGATGCGAAGAATGGGGATCGAGGAAGCTCTTAAAGTCGAATAGGCGAACGAGTTCAATAAGCAACTGAGGAAAGACGACAGATTCTATGATTTGTGAACTTTAATGATATCAAATATATCAAAAATACAAAATTCAAAGAAAAAATTATAAATATCAGGGGTTTTTAACCAAAAGGTCGCTGGCTAATAAAGCGCTAGGTTACTATAAGTTGGCAATCTCTTAGGGAGGCCTCAGCACAGATCGATCGTACTTGGGAATTTAAAGTTTTCTCCCAAGCAGCTATTGTTTGGTTTATATGATTTGTCTGTCGATCTGGATCATCTAATAATTTATCAGGCTGGCCACGTCCAGCAAGTGGGTCTATGTCACTTTTATCTCTTCAGTTATCTCTTTGAGCCTATACTGCACTTTCATCAGGGTTATGTAACTATCCACTATTGCCTATTCCTACCCCTTCTACAAATACTGCATGCATTACTGCAGAAACTATAAGCACTAATAGTGTTTCTTGAGTAATTTCTATCTTTTCGACTCTTTCTCTTACTGTTCTAACGAACTACCCGTCTTTTCCTGATCGGAAGATATTTTTTTTTCAGAGTTAAATTTAAGTGCTGGCTATTCTTACTTTTAAAGGAACCGATCATTCAAGTTTTCGTTGAAGAGACTCAGATGTTTTTCATGCATTTTATGGGGAGTAGTGTTTACAGGCTGAATGACTGTGTTCATATATTTCTACGAATAAAATTTCATTTTGGCAGGCTACTTATGTAAAGAACTCGGCTTTTTGTTTTGTTAAGCGCTTCCTTACAACGTCAGCTGTCTTTCACTGCCTTCTTTCACTGCAGAGTAGGACTTGCTGGTGCTTTGAAATGGAGATTTTGAATTGTTTTAGTTTTCTATGTACTACCCTTACTCGTCAATTTTGTATCCGAACAGCTAGATCCAACTGATTCGACGAAAATAATCTTTGGTCAACAATTTTCTCAGCAAATTCTGCGTTTTTTAACTTACAGCATTTGTCTACAGAGGAAAAGCTATCTCGTTGGTGTGAATAGTACTTATGAGCATGGCAATCGATTTAGACTCGTAAGGACACACTCCGAACAGCATTTAATACAGCACGACTCCTAATGACCATATGTCTGCTTTAGTTGTATAGTTCTATCCGCGCAGCACTTCAGGTGCCATGTAGATTGGAGATCCAAGCATAGTCTTGGCCATGTTCTAGCCAGGCTTTAGTCCTTTGCAAAAACCGAAGTCTCCTAGTTTGACTTTTGCGTTGTTAAACATGATGTTCTAGGGTTTCAGGTCTCTGTGCATAATGTTGAAACGGTTGAGCAATTTAAAAGCTTCTAGAAGCTGTCGAAATACACTTAGGGCTCTCTTTTATGAAAAATGTCCTTATCTTCTTATTATATCCATAAGAGTCCCTCCGTTGCAATACTCATACACAAAATAATAATTATTTTTTGTTTGAAAATGATCCTAATATCTAACTATATATTAGCAGGCCCCAATAGTAGAGAGGGTCTTGACTTAATTGACAGTGCATTATTATAGTAGATTATTTTATTGGAATTTTTATATAGGTATGATTTTAACGGCAAACTCTCCGAGTTTTTTACTGTTGTAGGCACGATAGACTTAGCCATAATTACCCTCGCCGATCTTTTCTATCAATGTATAATTGTTTATAACCTTGACCATTTGTATTTATTATATTCAAAATTATAAACTTTGACTTGCTTGATAAAAAGTAAGTCGAAAGAACATATTCCAAAGACAATATATCGAAATATAATATATTGAGATACATAATAATGACAATTAACTTCACTTCCCAGAATAAATAATAGACAAAAGAAGTATTATTCATTTATTAGGCTTCTGAACTTTGATTCTTTTGGCTTCTCCCGAAAACCCAGAAGAGGTAATGTAGGATAGGAACAGATTGGGAATCTATCTGTTTTTTGACAAGAGCATATTGTTCTACTCCCTCCCGTGATGCTTTTTTAGCTAGATCAACTCATTCTTTTCCTCGTTCTTTATCTTTTGCACCAGTTCTTCCCGGTTCTTGTCCTTCTTGATCTTTTAAATCAAGTAGTCGATGCTGAACTGCGGCTCGCTGTAGCTGCAGGCGTTATATCCGGCCTTATGCAGCCTTTTCCTCTTGATAATAGTGACCAGAGCCTCGTTCTTTTTTATGTCCATTCCTTTCATGTGTTTGATTATAATCTTCTTGAACAAATGCACTCCTACTTACTTTTACTACTCTTAGGGCTCGCTCTTTTTGCTCTACCTGAAGATATCTTGTTCCCTTCTGTCGACGATCCTTATCTCCTCGTTAACATCCAGCTCTTGTCGCACCATGTACTTATTGTTTTGCAGGTGGTGCCTTTTGTACTCCAGAAGGCATCGATGTTATTTCGTCTTGTTGTTTTACATTTTCTCCTGATACCAGAACCTCTCTATCCGTTCCTCCACCATCTAATACTCAAGCGGCTCTTGCACTCTCCGGAACAATCTGTTTTCAATCCTTTTCCCCTTCTTCATCAACCTCGACTCCACCTTCTCCCCGCTATTATTCTATATCTTCTGCCGACAAGGCTGTTCCAGTTTGTTATAAGAAGACTTCAGCGATAGATAGGACGACATAACTGACTGGCTCTTTGATTTCTCGACAGCTGGCTATTTCTTGGTCGAAAGCTTGTTGAAAATGTCAACTCCGAAAAAAAGCAACTAGTGCCCATAGTCTTTCAGTAGTCTTTTGTTATTTTCTATGCTGAGACTGTCCTCCAGAGAGAGACTTCTTCTGATGGAGACCCTTTTTTTGGGCTTGCTAACGTTCAAAATCTATTTTTAAATAATCTGATTAATCAGATCAAAATGGCTTTTTTTCATAACGTCCGACTCCTCTTCATTTTTTACTAACTTGTGTGTGGATTTTATTTTTTGTTTGGTCTTAGCAATACTGTCCATAAATTCGTAACCGATTTGATTTATTACAGAGTCATTTCCATTGATATCGTTAAGATAATTTGACTTACTACTTACTTCATAATTCTTAAACTCATTCAGAGACTTCTCTAAACCGGCCTTCTCGAAATAGACTTACACAATACTTCTCAACTATTTGTAGTCGTCGTAAACTGACTTAGACTTTTTTAATATTTCAGTCCATGAAATCTTAAAATCATTGCCATTCTCAGCGTATTTTAGCTCGGCCACCACTTTGCATTATTTCAAAAAGAGAAATCCCCTATAAATTTTACCTTGCTGTTAGTAGCAAGTAGACAAATTGTGAAAGATGGCGAAGAGTCTGTTATAAATCTATATTTTTCTCTGCCTCAGCTGACCTTTCGGTATTTACTTGCCTCTGCACAAAGTGATCACCAAGATGTTTGCCTCGTTTTTGAGGGACTCGAGGAGCAGAGAGACCGCCTCAGCTTGTTTCTAGCAATTAATTAAGAATACTGTGTAAGATAAGTAGAACTCACTGATTTTTCGCAAAAGTTTATACTTCTAAGTCTAAAACTGGGTACTGAGGCCGAAGAATTTATGATGCTTCTAACAATTTTGTATGTCGCCTCGTAGTACGTCCTGGCCTCTTCTGGTCTATTGTGCATCAGCGACAAAATGGATAAGTTTAAATAGAAAGTGATTAGAACGTGGAAGAACTGGCTGACATAGGCTCGATACTACAGGTTGATTTTTTTTTTGTCGTTCACTGTGGCCTCATCTACGAGAAAGAGTCGGTTGGCTTGGTTCAAGGAGAATTGAGCCTTAAGGGTAAGACTTTTGATGCTGAAAGTGACTAGTTCCTGGTAAAAGATGTACTGTTTGAGCAGCTTATTGATGACGTGCACGGTGTCTATGTGGTATAGCATCTTGTACTAGTCTTTGGGCTCGCTTAGGGAAGACAGTTTCAAATAGATGTTTTTGAACTCCCTGTTTCGGTGCTCTACGTGCAGCTTCTTGTGAAAAGTAATGTAGTGTTCTTTTTTAGAGAGACTGAGATCTGGACTGCCATTAGTGTCTTGGGGAGCTTCCTTCGCCTTGAGGTTGTACTTAGAAGACCTTTTTAGTTTCATTGGATAGAATATAGAAAATAATGATTAGATTATTGCCTTAATTTGATTAATTTAATAAGTTGGATGTTATATGATGTTTTATATTAATTCATTTTCTATTATTAGAATAATTGAGGATCATGGGAGTGTGTATGGGAGCCTGCTCGAAGCCAACGTTCAAGGCAGATATGGAAATCCAGTCCAAATAAAAATAATAGATTCAGAAGGAGCTCGCCCAAGAACCCAAAAGCAGCGAGCCACCAAAACATCACTAAAACCAGAATCAGTAAATGGGTCAAAAGGCGGCAGAAAAGTCGACCTAAAGCCAATTAGCATAATAAAATTTACCTGCCATCGAGAGGAAGTAGTCCTTAAAGGCAAGGCTGATGACCGAGACCGAAGAAGACCCCGAAAAAAAGCAGAAGGGCGAAGAACAGGAGATCAGCAAGTACTTTATCGGGAGGGGGAAGAAGGCGCAGGACAACGAGCTGATCAATAAAATGATAAAAGCCCAGGAGAAGATCAAAATGCCAAAAATATAGCTGGACAACGGGATCACCTACGAAGGTGAATGGTGCCATGGACAGAGGGAAGGAGAGGGCGAACAAATCTGGGTTGACGGTTCGAGGTACGTGGGGGCCTGGAAGAACAACAAGGCAAACGGCAGAGGAATCTTGTATCACACCGACGGAGACATCTACGAAGGGGAGTGGCTAGACGATAAGGCGAGCGGGAGTGGAGTGTACACACATGAAAACGGGGCGCGCTACTAGGGGGAGTGGAGAGAAGACAAGCAAAACGGAATTGGGAAGGAAGAGTGGCCAGATGGGGAAATCTACTAGGGCGAGTACCAGAACGGGTGCAAGCACGGGAAGGGCAAGCTGATTTTCGCGGACAAGAGCTATTACGAAGGGGAGTTTTTGCAGAACGAGATTCACGGCAAAGGTAACAGTTGATCTAATTAGGTGTCTACGTCTGGAACAACATCAAGCGCTACGAGGGGGAGTGGCGCGAGAACAAGATGAACGGCTTCGGGGTCACCAATTGGGTTGACGGCAGGATTTACGAGGGCGAGTACCTCAACGACAAAATGCACGGCTACGGCACCTTTCACTGGCCTGACGGCAGGAAGTATAAAGGCACCTGGGATAACGGGAAGCAGCATGGCCGCGGTGAGTACTATCTGCCGAATGGTGAATCAAAGACCGGAGAGTGGCTGGACGGCAAGAAGAGCAAATGGCTCACATAAACCGAAAAATAGTAATCAAAAGCAAAATAATGATTAAGTATTATTTTCATCCAATAGTATGAATTAAATTCGAAAAATTCTCTAAATAATCAATAAAAATTGAGAGTAAATGCAGAAATAATAATACTCAAAAAACATCACTAGCTTTTATTATTATGAGATTTCCAGAGCTAGTTCAGATAGAGCTGAGTCCTAATCAGAATAAAGCTGTGGGGAGCCCCTCGAATCAGATATATTGGAAAACCCACCCATAGTCTTAAAAACCCTTCCCGGCTGACCGATTTCTTAAAACAGTCCCAGATACCTAAGTAGTCTTTCATACTTTTTTACTGCTTTTGTAGCTTAACTTTGATATTGTCAGCAGGCAACGAAATGAGTGCGGTGAGGATAGAGGCAGTGAAGGCCACTAGGTTGTGATGGTGGTTGTCGAGGAAAGAAAAGTTTTTGAAGTACTGGCTGATGTAGTCTCTTCCTGCAAGTTGTGCAAAATTAATCAAAACTACTCGAACTATTGTTATATTTAGGCCAGAATACAGATACTTTAAGCCCTCGTATTTAATTATCGCTTGAAATGCCTGATACGTATTTTTGTAGTTAGTCTGCCCGCTTGAAATCGAGGCCTGTTTCCTAATAAGTGCTACATCAAAAGGATTTCCTACTAAGGCCCCGAAGACACCGCTCAGAACTGAAGCCAAGGCCCTCTAACCGTTTGTTGGACTTCTGTTTTAAATCTGTTACAATTTTTTCATAGAAAGATCGTAGGCCCCGAGACGAGCAGATGCATAAAAAATTTGTCTGAAGACTGCACTTTAAAGTCCTCGATAGAAGACTTTGAGTCCTTTTTATGAGTAAATTTTGGAGAAGACATTAGCGATGGCGAGTTTATCAGACTTTTGTGCGCCTATTTGTTCGGATACAATTTGGATTTGTACCTTGAGAGTGTCGAGCGGCTGGATGACACAAGTAGCGATGGCCCCTGAGAAGCCTCCGACGAAGAAGGGGATAAGCCAATCGAGAATAGAGGTATTGCTCATTTCCCTCCTTTATGCAAGATTATAATATCAAAACAAGATTATATGGATTATGCAGGTTTATATTGTCTATGTATTAATGCTATAGCTAAAGCAGAATTATCGAATTGCTCATTATAATATACATTCAAATCAAAAGAATGATTATTCTCTTGCCAATAATATTCGTCCTTTCTCGCCAGCTGGATTCCGACTTACCACCGGCCATCAAAACCTAATACTAAGATACTGTTCTGCCATTCAAAAATGTCACTATCGGCGATCGATTCCACATTCCACTGTCGAGTTTTGACGCTCAGTGGCAAAAAGGCAACTTCAACTTCTACGAGCTCAACAAGTAATAGTTTGAAGCAGCTCAAGTGTAAGACAAGCAGAGAGTAAAAGGTCAGGAGATAGGTACTGACTATTTGCCATTCGAGTGCAACCTCAAGGCGGGGAGGGCCTTCGTTAGGTAAGAGATCAAGAACATCCAATAGCAATACTCTAAATTTATGAAGAATGTCTGGTAATAAAATCAGTTTGTCCATATATCATTCAAGTCCCTGCTCTACATCCTCAAGACCAGCTCTTCCTAACTCGTCGCATACATGTACAACAGCGCTACTCTCGATAAAGTCACAGCCCTCGACATTCACCCTTATGTAGAGCGTTAGGAAAATCATACTGTTTCAAGCGTATCTGCCCCTGTGATTGCACTCAACTCCAACGAGTCTCTGCTCTACCTATTCACGAGCTTGGGCATTTGGCAAATTTAGACCAGGACCGTGCTGGCGGAGATAAAGAGAGTTGAGGACATTTCTGGGTTTAACAGCCGTGACTTTTAAGGGATCGATAGTTTTATCCATGGGCAAAGTGGAGTAATGGTGGGGATGAAAAGATACATCAAAGTGTTTTTAGTCCCAGAGATCTCGAGTGGTAACAAGTACAAATAAATAAAACAGTTCGGCAACGACTCATATTTCTTGCCTCAGGATATTAAAATGATCGGCGACATTCTGTATGTTCTTGACTACCAAAATGGTGTCTATATTTACAACATCTATAAAGACGGACAACACCGCTAAAAATTAAAAATAGCCTTTGAGCCTTTTGGGGGCAACCTCAAATTCTAAGTCTACCAGAATACTATCTTCATAAATTTCAATGATCGCGACGGTAGCAAGGTCGTAGAAATCAATTATGATTTGGGCTTGGAGAAATCGTACCTGGTTCGGTACATCAAGTCTTTCTAGTACATAACTTCCCTAAATGTTATAAATGCTCTTACAATTTATGAGGGTCAGCCACGATAAAATACCTTTCGGTAGGACGCTTTTGAATCTTACTTGTTCCTCACCCTCAACTTCGATGACGTTTAGATTTATCCATTTAATCTTGACCCAAGAATCATCAACTAACCTTTTAACTCGGTCAGATTGAAGGCAAGCAACATACGCAAAATATTCCACGTGAAGACTGACTATTACTTGGTCGTTACCAATGAGTAAGTGAAATATTTAAGGATATCTATTGAGAAGCCAGTGATGGGGTGCAGAACTAAAAGAGTTTAGTCATCATCTTCGTCTAAGTATTTTAAAATCTCAGTAAAATCTAATATATCGACGTGCGAACATATGAACCATGCTTTAGGAGAGAAAGGGGAGAAGAAGTTCTATGCATACTGCTCCTACTTGAGCAACCACTACATTCACTTAGGGGATCCTGAGTAATCGTATTTCCAAAGAGTCAAACTCTACTCCTTCGTTCTTGCAGCCTTCGTGCTTTTCGTTACAGGGCTGGTTTGCCTGATGCAGTGGCGCAAAAACAAGATGATGCTGTTGCGGCGTATGAAAGAATAGATCCTAAGGTTTCGCAATCGTCATAAGAAGATGCAGCCTTTTGGAGAATACTAGGTAGAGCAGAAAGATATCTAGATCGAAGTGCCCGAGTTTGTCGGGCCCTCCTTACAAACTGAGTAGTGATTGATTTTTACTTAAATAAACTACAATATATCATTAAAGCAGATTTTGCATTTACTTTAATCGATTACGCTTGATAATCATAATAATATATATTCATCACTCTCTCTAGTTTGCTTTCATCTCGTAGTATAAATCGATCCAAATCTTTATTTGCTAACTATTAAAAATTTATCTAAGCTGAATTTATTACTCTATGCCATATTTGCACGATAAATAATTCAAATGAAACAAAAAACTTTAGTCATAATTTTTTAAGTATTCTGTTTTTTTTTTCCTCACCTAGTCTCTTATTTTTTGTTACAAGTATAGAGCCCCTAATGAATAACTTGCAGCAACTAGAAAACCATCAAAACAGATTTTGAGAGGCGATATAATTGCAACTCTTTTGAAAAGAGTCCTATTAGCTACAATATAGGCTGTCACTATGAAGCTATTGACACCTAAGCTCGTCTAGATAATAGAATCAGAAATTTTTGAGTAAGAATCGCTTTGCCTAAAATCCTATCTACACATCAGCTCTGAAACATCCAGTAAAGTAGTTGACCTCTTTTTCCCAAATATATTAACAAGCAGAAAAGATTTCCAGTCTGGTTGATAACTCATTCTTAATATTATAAAATTTTCTAAATTATTTATTTTGCTAGCGAAATCTATATATGCTTGTTTTGAAAGGTTTTAGTTCTCTATGAAAGGAATTCCTACTTGTGAAAAATATGTTAAAAAATTTAATTGCACTGGTATTAATTTTCAATAGTTGTCGAGATTTTTTATTTAACATCATATAATTGTCTTTGTATAATTAATGAAATTAATTTGGAATTAAAGCTAAGGGCTTACAATGCAGCTTAATTTTATAATTTTAGACTGATGAATAATGTGTGCATAGATATAAATTAATAATAAAATATAATCGTTATGAAAATAAAACAGAACCATAACAACAAGACTAGATAGCAGCTTGCGGTCACTACTGAGCTAATGGAAGTACTCAGGGAGGTTAATCTCAACTCTTCTTGGAAAAATGGATCTTCGAAATATCCTAAAAACAGGACTGGCTGCCTGTATATAGACAACAAGCAGACGGAGTAGATGACAGAAAATGATCTAGACAGGCTTTTCAACAGGTCAAAGGAAAAGCAAAAGCTGAGGACTTAAGTATCTGCGAATAATTACAAGACTTTCTCGCCCTCTCGCAGAGATTTCACCGATATCAAGTTCCTCCAACTTTAAGACTAGTACGATAAAATGCTAACCGGACTGCCCTACAATAGGAACTAAAAGGAAAACGAATTTTTCTACGCTTCGAAAAACTAGGCAGACCTTACACTTAAATTCAAAAAGGATTACATGGTCGGGAAGGTAATTGGAGAGGGGGCCTACGCCTCTGTGAGGGTCGCGATCTTTAGGCCTTAAGATAAAAAGATAGCGATTAAGGCCTACGAGAAGGTGAAGATAAGAGAGCCTCAAAGAAAGAAGACTGTGAGAAGATAAATCAAGATTTTGCAAATGGTGAACCATCCGAATATTGTTAAAATATATGATGTCGTCGAAACTAATAATCACGTCAATATAATTATGGAATACTTGCCTGGAATTTCCTTGGGAAGCTCTTTAAAACAAAGTCCCTCTCACAAACTCAATTAAAACGAGTGCAAAAAAATAATTAGACAACTGGCTGGAGCTTTGAAGTATCTACACTAAAAAAATATTGCCCACAGGGATATAAAATTGTAGAATATTATTTTAGATGAAAAAAACTCACCAAAAATGATTGACTTCGGATTCAGTACATGCATTGAAAAATCTAAAAAGGTAAATATTGCAAGTATCTAGATCAAGATATTTTGTGGGACTCCGAGCTACATGGCCCCTGAAATCGTACAGAAGAAATAATATCGAGGGTAGAGTGCTGACATATGGGCTCTGGGAGTCTTACTATACGTGATGATTACTGGATGTTTTCCTTATAAAGGGGGAACAGACGAATAGTTGTACCGTAAGATAAACACAGCAGATTATCCGAAAATGTAAATTTCTAACTTCAAGGGTGCTTCGAACTTGCTTTCAAGGATCTTTACTCTCGATCCAGACCAAAGAATCACAGCTTCATAAGTAATCATTTATTTAACTTAGATTTTAAATCATTCCTGGATCATTTAAACTACCAACTCTAAACTTGATTTTCATAAAACTAAAATGGATCATGAAGAGATAAGGAAAATTTTGAACAAATCGAGATAAAAAGAAAGATAAACTTCTTTTTTACGTCAAGAAGATCGTAGTCGATCCAAAAAGCCTGTAGAAAAAGAAAAACATGTTTTTAAAACAGTTAAAGAGGTAAGCAATAAGTTTAATGCTACTCTTGGCAGAAATAGGTTCTAGAAAACTATGGCTAACCCTCTTAGATAAGACACTTCTCAGTCTGTCAGAAAGACTAAGAAAGACAACAATCAGATAAAGATTGTAGATTTGTTGAAATTTTAGTTAAGAAAAAGAAGCTAAGAGAAATCAAAATGCAAATCTCACCGCAACTGATATTTATATTTCAATTATTTTAAATCATCAATTATTATCTCTGATTTATATACTGACTAGATTAATAATAAAAAATACCTATACACATATATTATCACCTAAGCAATTAAACTGCTAAGTTTCATTTTACGCTGTGTCTAGCCATCTTACGCTATAATTTTTCATAATTTTCAAAAGTTTTTCTTATTGCTGCATTTATATTTATCGTTTTGGTACTTAGCCTTTGGAAAAACCTTCGTCTTGATTTATATTATGGAGACTCTTCGATTTTTATCATTATGTGAGGATGATTAAAATTTTCAAAGCATTTTTCACATAAATCAAAGTCTTAACATTTTTAGCATGTATATCTTGTGCCTTTGATAGCAGAATAGTTATTGCATTTGTTACAAAAATAGCCGAAATGGATATTTTAAAGCTAATTTATAATCTAAGGCGCATTCAAATTTTATTTCTTATTGGCATATTTTTGACTTACTGTGAGCTCTCGTTATAATTCAGAAGTATATGATTATACTATTCCGAGCTTATACTAAACTATATATGAAAAGAAATTAATGAGCATAGACTTTTTTTCTAAATTTTTAGATCCCTGCCAAAGGTCACATGATTCAGTTTTATCACTGAAGCAAGGAAAGCACTTGCCTTAAATGTTTTATAAGCCAATTTGACATGTAAAATGTTATTTTCTTCTGTCTATCGATCTTTGCGTATTTATAAAAGAATTATTTTAAAGCGTCGATAAACTTTTATTTTTAGTCTTTTTTATTTATTATTTTTAGTGTGTTATTTCTGAAGATTAAAAACTTGCAAATAAACTATTTTATGGACAGAATAAGTAATTTTCAACTGAATCATGTTTATTATCCATTCTAAAATCTATTTGATTAAGATATTTCCTTGGGTTATCTGAATGCTTCATAGAAATTTATACTGTAAGATTCTATTTTACCTAAATTTATTCAATAATTATTATTGTTCCAAAAACTTTGTTCAAGAAAATATAATCTGCCAGTATTGAACATATAAATAATAATAAAGAATCGGACTAAACTCTATAAGCTATAGCAAAAAATAATAAGAGTTTTTTCAGTTCATATTTTAAGCCGTAAATTATATTCTCTTGATTTTATGTAGAATAAAACTATTATTCAAAAACTTTATTATTGATAAATAAGTTTAATTTATAATATTTATTGATGAAAAAAATAAGCGAGCTTGTTCAATATGATTTTTAAAGAAATACTTTCTATAAGATCAATAAATAAACTGGTTAATCTTAGTAAACTTACAAAAATGGATAAAAGGTTAGAAACTTTCGACATAATATCACTGGGCAAAACTATCTATTGCGCAGGGTAACTCTAAATTTATCAAGAATCATTAAAAAAATGATGTGGCTAGCGAAAATAGTAAAATATTTAAGTAAAAGTCGGTAAATAATAATAGATAGCTACAACACAGTATCTTGCATAAGTTGATGAATAACACAAAAAGGGAGCATAAAAACAACGATGATTTATCAATAAGTATGAAATAAACATCGCCTTTCAGCAATCTATAGTAAGTAAGAAAATCTATTTAAAAAAGTAGAAAAGGATCAATATTAATAGACTCTATAGAAATTGGTTCGTAGCTGAGCAAGGAAAAGTCTGAATAAAACCTGAAGAAATTATAATTTAACAAAACACTGAGAAGCTACGATAAACTTTTAAATAATTTATTAAAATAACCCAAGAGTCCTAGGAAGGATATTCCTGGATATTAACAGAC
>Ga0194115_10002919_pt1 | contig 19761 bp, 22 predicted proteins | sample TA2MahsurfametaG_3_FD_148656 | JGI IMG/M metagenome (GOLD analysis project Ga0194115, IMG submission 148656) | Freshwater microbial communities from Lake Tanganyika, Tanzania - TA2015002 Mahale S4 surface | ecosystem: Environmental > Aquatic > Freshwater > Lake | place: Tanzania: Lake... | reverse complement strand
CCGTCAGAATTTCTGGAGGCGAAGTGTAAGTTGTTGGCGATATTTCTGGGCTCTGGGATGGTTGCAGTTGGGCAAGTGGTCGTACGTCTCGGGAACATTTTGGGTGCAGAAGGGGGATGTTGGTGGGAACCATCACATTCTGTCAAAAATGTGTTGTTTGGCATGGGTTGCGAGTTGATCCTAAACGAGTTTCATAAGGGTAGATTGGGTGGCCTAAAACCTGATTTGTGCTTTTTTGCTCGGGTGGTGACCTGCCCCTTAACGAGTTTCATAAGCCTGGATCGGCTGGCCTAATGCCAGATTGGTGTTTTTTTGCTCGAGTTGCGACCTGATCCTAAACGAGTTTCATCGAGTTTCAAAAGCCTGGATTGGCTGGCCGAATGCCAGATTGGTATTTTATGCTCGGGTTGCGACCTGATCTTAAACGAGTTTCGCACGACTGGATTCAGTGGCCTGTTAGATGTAGAGGCGGCGTAAAAGTCGTCGATGGTAATTGCTTGCCACATGATTTTTCCTTGAGATATTTTAGTTCTGGCTTCATTAATTTCTTGACCATTATATGCGGTAGTGAATCCGCGAGGACTCACTTAAGTGGGTAAGAGCTCCCATAGCGGCTACTTTTTCGGCAGCCAATATTTATTGTCTACCGAATTTCAGGGAGGGAGGGACTAGAGTGTTGGCAATAAGTGTCGTTCCTCATGATAAACAACTACTGCACCTGATCCTAATGCCCTTTACGTCGTGACTGCGAAAATGATGAGGTGATGGTTCTCATTATTTGCTTACAACGTCTACGCAAGGAGTGGGATTTCCTATATCTTTGTGAGTTACTTTTATGGCTTCTATGATAGGCCATGTCATTTCATGTTTCAAAATTCGGAAACACGAGATGCGTTAAAAATTTCTCGACCATTGACCGGATTGTGCGGTATACAACTGCATACGCGTCATTTAAAATTGAATATGACATGTTCCGGTGACTGGCGTTGCGAAGCAGCGTGTGTGCCCTGAGATACACTGGGATCACTCTATCACTTCCAAACTCGAAAGAGTTCCCTCTACCCGCTTGCTTGATCCATGCTTGCGTAAAGCTTTAGTTGTTTCATGTTGGATGAAGACAGTGCCGTCATATACATTTGGATTTATTTGAAAGGTATCCACTCCCCAGTAGGAAGCATAGTCTTGATATTGAGGGCAAAAGAAAGAAGATGTAAAAGGACGACACCACTTCGACAAGTGTCCATGTCTTGCCGTATAATCGAATAGGGGATATCAAGTCAACGACAGCATCATTGAGGGCAAAGGAAAGAGGATGCGAAAAGACGAGACCACTCTGACGAGAGGACAAGAGACATGTCTTGCCGTATGCTCGAATAGGGGATATCACGTCAACGACAGCATCATTATAACGGCTAGTGTCAAATGCCGCGAGAAGATAGTCTATCCCGATGGCAGGCGATGGCTGCCAGTTACAGTTGCTGAATGCATTGTCGTGGATCGTGACTGTAAAAGCAAGGAATGAAAAGAGCAAGGCATCCGTGCACGCCATAAAGATCTTGTCTTCTTCAATCACTGGGTCAGCTTGACAAAAGCTTGAACTTGGTATGGTAAATGCTCCTCGGAAAGCTTCTTTTACATTATTGTAGTTGCTTCATCGACTGAACACACACGAAATGAAAAGTTGGTCGACGAATACAGTGAAAGCTGCGGTTTCAGATGTTGAATCTTTTGTCTTCGCAGATTGCAGCATTATCATGCATGCTTCGTGCATTGACTAGAGAAAACACCTAGTATTGTTCTGCTACACTGAAAGCAAACTTAAGAGATTTATAGGTGTCACCCATACTCTCTATTGCTCACGTAGGCTGTAGCGCTTTTCTGGATACTTTTCGCCACGGAGCGATGTTCTGCTTTTCTGGAAGTATGTCGATGATATTCAGAGGTCTCATGAATGATGCTTACATCGACATAAATATGCTGTGCCAGATCTACAATCTTTGTGCTTGCTCTAGACTTAGGTTTTTAGCACTACCAGGCATGCTTTTTGCTGGGAGTAAACATACAGCGCCTAGTGGCAGGTAAACATACTACATACCTTAACATGACTCAGTGACACTCAGTCTATTTGCAAGGAAATAGAAGATGATAGAGAGGATCTTGTGCTTAGGCATACTTTTGCAAGGACTAAACAAGACCCTAGTGTCACTCAGCTTGTTTACAAGAAAAGAGAGATACTAAAAGAGAATCTCGTTAGAAGCTTCGCAAAGTCTTCTCCACAGAAAGGACTGGAGCCGGGGAGCGACTATTTATTGTGCAATCTGAGTAACATACTATGCTCAGTACTACGGCAAAAGACATCCCTATCGCTAGACTATTGAGATGACTAGTTTGCAGATCGCTGACCTTGGTGTACCACAAAAAGACATTGATGTGCTGTATTGTGCGTCTTATTCACGGTCACAGGAAAATCGTATGAACAAAGGCATCCCCCCCACATGATCATAATCTACAATTTTGCTCTGCCTGTCGACCGTCCAAGCTAATAAATGTACCCCGTAGTGCTGCGTTTCTCTCTGCGCCTTTACATAATGTACCTTTACCGACGCGATCATAAGGTGCGATTCCATCGCCAGACTGGGTATCGTACCTCGCTCCTCGCTGGTGACAGTGAATTCTCGAGGAAGAAAAAACAAAAACTCCGGATTCATCACTATTTTGCTGAATGACTGACGTCACACTGTTTCCTCTTCCGTTGGTCTCTCCTGAGGTGTACCTCGGAAAATGAGTCCTGTACTTCTGATGCCACATTCTGGCAGGCGTTCCGGCATTGTTGTCTTCCATCTTAGTCACGGAGAAAATGAAAGCGGTAGCAATCTATTACACTGCAGGATTTGCCGTTTGGCCTTTTTTCTCATCAAACGCATTTCAAGCAATACCTGCCAGGGTGTTTCGTACCGGTTGGAATGAACAACATTGCACCAGCGTTAGTGCCGAGAAAGGAAGATTTTCATTGAGCTTGGAGAAACCCCTCGGAATCGTTCTTGAGGAGATAGAAGAAGGAGCCGCGAAAGGTGTTTATGTCACTGCGTTGATCGAAGAAGGTTCTGCCTTTCGATCAGAGATGAAAAATGAAATCGTTGGTTCTGTGCTTACAACAGTCATGGACACCGACGTCAGTGACATGAAATTCGACGGTGAGTGTTTCATGGGTATTTATCATTAAGTCACAAAATGAAATTCGACGGTGAGTGTTTCATGGGTATTTATCATTAAGTCACAAAGCCGCTCATCTATTGCCTCTTCTTTTGACTAAGATGTCATGGCGGCAATCGTAGATGCACCGTCACCAATTACCTTGCAACTTGAGCCGATGGCGGAAGGTGAGGCTTCTAACCCCTACTCTATCGGAGAGGTTGTCCGCTTAACGGTTCTAGAAGGGGAAAATGAGACAGTCGTTGACATGAAAGTTGGCGACAACTTGAGATTGAGTCTTTTGGAAAGTGGGTTTGAAGTCTATCGTGGTTTCAAAAGCAAGATAGGAAACTGTGGAGGTGGTGGTCAGTGTACCTTTTGTGCTGTAGAATTCGTGACAAGCGAAGGGTGGGGCGAAAGATCGGATTACGAGGACACGAAACTGAAGAAGTCACCGCACGCCCGCTTGTCGTGTCTCAACAATATTCAAGGCCCGGCCGTGATTAGGTTGCGATAACTGAGTTAAAGTTGCACAGCGCGTATCCTCAAATGCACTCAGAATGCTTAGAAGCAATCTGCACAGAGTTGCTGTTCACACAAGTTCTCAACTGACAGATTTTCCTCCGAGTTTCGATCAATCGCGTGGCCAGAACTGTAGATGTTCGTATACTCTGGCGGTGGAAACGTTTCGTACATGCGAATGCATGCCATTTACGAAGCGCACTAGCAGTCAACGGTATAGTCCGTCTTTCCAAAATCCGCTCTGTTAGTTGCAAGCTTGCTATGTGGACATCGTCGACATGGTGCGGTTTTGGAAGAATGGTTTCTCTAAGGTCGCATTTCCGGTTCTCGGAAGTGACATCCGTCCGAGCCCCAACAAGCGCTTCCTTCAATAAAGCAATTTCTATGTTGGCTGATTGTAACTCTGCTTGGGCGCGTTCCAAAAGTTCTTGCAGTTCTAGTCGGTTTCTATTGAGCGCCTCGACATCGAAATCGGAGGATACAGACTGACGTACACAGTCCAGTTCCAAGCACAACTTATTCATCGCTTCCTCTTCGTCGCGAGATTTCGCCAACAGCTGACGCCTAAGGCTAGAATTTCGCCTTTGAATTTCCCCTGAGCACATAGTCATCTTTGCCATTTTGAGCAACATCTGGTCCTTCTCTTGCTGCTGCTCCTTTTCTTGGTATTCACAATGTTGTCGGAGACTCACGATCTCAGCGTTCGCTGCGAAAAGATTCTTCAACAGCAAGTCACGTCGCTCATGGGCAGCTCGCTGCGTCTCCAAAGAAGTCTCAAGGACATTGACCATTCGGGATTTATCATGTAGTTCCAATTCCAGCTTCCTGGTCTCCGCCAGAGCCTTGGAGGATCGAACCATTAGCAATTTATTTTCATTTCGAAGCGTGTCCAACTTCTGAATCGCCTTCAAGAAAGCATTTTCTATTTCTTCTTTGTCCGCTGAGAGGCCTTGGATCTGCAAAGTCATATCTCCCACTAGCGATAAACATTCATCGCGTTCTATTTCCAACGAAGAAATGTCGCTACACAATTTTTCCATGTCGCAGTCTCTTTCTGCCAACAAAGCAGTCATCCGTGACTCTGCTACTTGGAGGCGCGCAACGTCGCTATACGCGTCCTGAAGAGAAGTCTTCAACACCGTATTATCCGATGCCCACATTCTCTTTTCGATGTCCAAAAGAAGCCTACGTCGTTGAGGCCAATAGCGCTCGAGGACAATAAAAGCGGGCTTTACCTCTTGATTCTCAGTGCATGAAGATAGCGTTTGAATCTTCAGTCCGCCGAACCCTTGATCAAATGTTTTCGATGGGAACGAGAGTTTTCCGGATGTCACCACCTCCAACTTGCTGACGAAATTTTCGATTTCTGGGAGAACTGCCCCTTTCTCACGATTCCTACAGATATCTTCCGGTAGAGCACAGCGAGCCACAACATTGATCGAAATTTCTCCGTCCATGCTTTTTCCCAAGCTCCCTGTGTACTGAGGAAGGATTCCGGCATGGCTGTGGATATCATCTACCGCTTCCGGTTCGCAGCCCACCGCTTCAAGTTCATTCGATTGCCTATTTATAGGCTCCAGAAACAAGGACAACACATCCTGGTGAAAAAGCTCGAGAGAGAGGAGGTCGTCGCCCCAAAAATGTATGCCATTGTTTATTGAGAGGGAATGGCTTCTCCAGTCGACAACAAAAAGATCGTTTGTATGGGGAAGGTAGTCTTGGGGGTGCTGTATGTTTTCCACAAACGCAGTGGCAAAACCGTTTTCCGTATTCGCGTAGTTGGTGGGGGAATAATGGTGCGTTTGCGCTTCAACCTGTTCAAGCAAGGTAGTTGTTGCGGATTCCAGGGCGTGCTTGGACGCCGCAAGCTCGGACTCACATGAGCTCAATTTCGCTTGGAGACGCTCATTCTCGATCCTCAGATCGTGAACATCTTGTTCAAACTCAGAAAACTGGATCCTCCCAAACAGTTTCTTTTGCGTGTCAACGTGAGAGTTGATTTCGTCAAGCTGGGCCACTGTGCGATCGATTTCACTCCGCGTGGCTTTGAAGCAACCTTTTCGTTTCAATGATTCTACGGTTGTACAACACTTTTCAGATTCAAGGTCGTCAACACACAGCGGTATCCCGTCCCTTTCGAAAAGGTTCCGCCTTAGGTCTTCGTTAATAAGTTCTAGCTCACGGATCCGCGATTCTTTTTCTAGACACAAGGCCGAGTAATATTTCTTCAAATCATGTTCTGTACGTTCCTGATTGAGTTGTCAAGTGAGTGATGGTGACACGAAACTTGTGCAAAATGAAAAGTTGCCAAGACTTACATGCTCCAATCGAGCCAACAGGAGCTTCTCTTCGAATTTATTATGCAAAGCAGCGTCCAATCGGTAGACTTTGTCGAGATCTTCGTTCGAGTCACGGCTGTTGTCGTTGTGGAAGTCAAGTGTAGCCTTGACTTGACTGAGCTCATCGAGAAGATTCATTTTTGAGTCACGGGTTGGACTCAACAGATCGTCCCATGTGTCTTCTTCCACGGCGGCAGTCGCTCTTGTAGGACTGTTCGAAACAATGCTGCTGCGTTCTTGAGAAGAAGATGCGAAAACAGGAGCGACACATGAGTATCCGACTTCCGCATCTTTTGCAATTAAGCCTGAGCGAACATCCATCAGTTGGTACATCGATGTGAATCGTTGCTCTTCCGAGGGAATGAATCGTGTCGAGTGAGCGTCAGGTTGAAGGATGGTTTCTTGTTGATCAACTTTCTCTTCTACAGGACATGGAGAAGGCACATCAAACCGGGAGCACGATTGTCTTGATAGAGAAGTCTGTCTTTCCCAGGGTGAATCGTGCAAAGCATGAGCCGGCGATCGGATGGCATTCGGCGATGACGAGAGACAAATTACAGAAGTATCTTCTTGCCCTTCAATGAGATTATCCGTCGACGGATGGGTCTTCGGAATATCTTCGATCTGATCTATTGATAGGGGGTCGGGATAGCATAGTTCGCTAGTAGAAGGCATAAACGATAGTTCTCGTATGCAGTGTGTCATTTTCAACACACGGACAACGCCGTCATATGATGTCCCAATCTCATTTGCCGCCTGTGCTCTCAGGACAAGGTCGCCAGGCTTAAGCTCGCCGCATTTTCTGGCTTGGCCAGGGCTTTGGGGCCAGGCGTCAACGAAGCGGACTACTTTTGCCACGTATTCCGCGCTATCACATGGCTCGAGCTCGATTCCGACAGGGCCGGCAAGAAATGTGACTGACTTAACCAAAGCTGAGTCTACACGAGAATCGTCTCCAACATTAGCGCTACGACGAACTTTGACCCTTTTGTGAAGACTCTTGGTGTTTCGTTCTCGGCCGGTTTCCAGAGTATTGAGGCACAGTCTGGTGCCAAACGTGCGAACCATGACAAGAAAATCGGAACGATGGAATTCTTCAATAGGTCCTCGTCCGGTTGTTCAAGCTAACATGGAGATGAAGATACCGTATGTTCTGTTCCTGATTGTGCCGTGGTATGATATCACATGAGTTTGGAAAGAAAAATGGGTCCGACCGGTACCGTAGTATACTGTAGCGCCTTGCTCGTCAAGTAGCCGGCTTGCGCTGCTTTTGAAAAAATAAATGGTTGACTGTGATCGACCTAGTCCATCGAACCCAGCTACCGGTACGTCCTACATACATAGGCATATACATACCTAGATCCGTTCGACTTTACAGCGACCGATTCTGTAAAATACAAAAAAGAAAATCGAGAGCTCACTGTAGAATCGGACGTTTCCGGTTCCAGTTCTCGAAACTCTTTCTCGTCCTTCGGGCTTTTGGAGGTCTAACTGGATACCATTATTCATCAACTATGGCACCTTCTGGACTGTTGTTGTGCATCGCGGCTGTCCTCATGGTCTGTGGCGACAGTTTTGCCATCTTTCGGCCGGTAGCCGCCTTTCAGCCTCCGTATAGAATGAGCATGCAACAATGGCATCAGCGTGGAGTACAGCCGTGTGATCATCGTGCTCTATTTGCATCTACGGATGGTATTTCGTCAGAAGACAAAGGTGCAAAGTCTGGATCGATCAACGACATTCTACATGAGTTGGGGACCACCTTGAAATCCAAAGCCAAGGAAACCGGTGATAGGGCCAATATGGCGTCTACGAACAAAGGGAGAATTACGAATGCTTTCGTGTCGAGCTTGTACTATTTGCTCTTTTTCGTTTATCGTGCGTATCGGGGTTTCTTTGTGCTCTTGCCCGCAGTGTTCAAACGGGTTTATTCCAAACTAGAGACTGCCATGGAAGACTACGAGTCAGAGGAAAGCCAGGCAAACACAGATTCAAAGCAAGCCGTCACATGGAAGACTCGATGCACGGTCGGCTTGTGTGCCGTTGTAGTCACTGTGTCATATGCACTTGGCGGTAGCTTCCATATCGTCAAGACGTTCGTCCGGGCTGTCGTGAATACCAAGTCACTCCCTGAATCATTTGGTGCCGCGGCTGAGGCTATGGAAGGGCAGAAAGATAGTGGAACGACCACGTTAGGAACTTCCTCAAACGACGGATTATTGCCGTGAGAATAAGCTTGGTTCTGTATGTTGCTTCCTCTGTTAAGCGAATTTAAAATTAATTTTGTATACTCAACTTGGGACTACTAACGGCTGAAACTAGTAAGGACACTTCGCATCGCAGGCAAGCGTTCGCTCATCGCATACATCTAGTTTTCATCCGCTGGCATGGGCGCGATCAGGTTTTGTTCGAAAGAGCCTTGGAGTACAAAAGAAAAAGGGAATCTGTACCGCATGCAAGATAGTACGAGATTCCACCACAACACAGAATTCTTGTATTCGCTGTCGCGCCAAGAGGGGCTGATCAGGTTTTCAATACCTTCTCGATCGCTCATTACTGATCTGATCTCTTTCTGGAGAACCCATGGCGACAGCCTTTCACACATCAACGGCGACGAGGCCCCCTTGGAACCTACGAATGCTGGAGAAGAGCTCTGGACACAGAAATGGGGCACGAATCGTTGTGTACAATTTGGGCATGCGGTAGTATAATCGTTGCTGTCGCCTGGGGTCCATCCAGCTACGACATCATCATCTGACAAGAGAAAGTTACATCTTGGACAAGTCTCGTTGTCAGTATCAACCGAAATATCAGGAAACACAATTTCAAGCAAATTTTCGCCGAGCTCAATTTGCCTTTCAACGCTTTCCGTGACGAAGAATTCAACACGGCTTTCCTCGGCCTTCTGCGGCTGGCGCTTTAGATCCGACTTTCTGGAAATGAAATTCCTTAATCTTTGCATCGAAGATCCCACAGTGTCGTGCTCGTTCAATTCGTCGTCCGAATCGCCTTCGTTGGCGCCACGAAGGCGGTCAAGGAGGGTGCGCTTCTGCAGTTTATTCCAGTCCATCTCTACCGCGGTGCTATTGGCCCATTCTTGATCGAGACAAAGGTCAGAAGTGGGTCACTAACACAAAATGATGGCGTCTACAAATCTTACCTGGGAGATCTTCCTCCTTAGTTCCTTTTTTCCAAGCGGTTTCGGCGGAGAAGGCGGAAACCAGACAAGCGTAAACCGTACCGTCCGCAACAATCCCATCTTCATGCATCTTTCCTAGCAAGTCAGTAGCTCTTTGGGTGTCACCAACTCGGCCACAGGCATCAATAAGGCATTGATACGCCTCTGGATCGGCCCTTAACGCTCGCTTCTTCATCATCGTCAACATTTCAAAAGCCAGTTGTAACTGAGCCCGACCAGTAGCTTTGGCTTCCTCGATCTGTAAAGTCGAGAGTGAATCTGTAAAGCGACGCCTTGGTTCCGAAGCATTCTGCGAAGCAATCGCGGATCCCCCGACCGTGGAATCTATTGAATACTCAGAAGTGTGATTGGCGAGGGCGACACCGTGGCTATCCGACGCGGGATCTTCGAGGGTCGCGTTGTCTCCTAGGATCGAGCCAAGCTCCGGTCGTGCTGCTTTCATTTTGTCAAGTCCTTCCTTTTCAGTGTCTGACGTCTTCGAGCTTTCATCCTCGGACAACACATCATCCGCACTAGAATGGACATATGTTGACAAAATAGTCCTACCAGGCGAGTCGGTCTCGTAGTTGAGCTCCAAGAGTTCCTTCCCGATCATGGCAGTGAACGCCATGAAGAAAACTGTGAAAGTTGCAACTTCCGGGGAAGGAGGAATTTCCTGAGAGACACAGTGAGGTTAACCAGCACCTTAGCCTACACGAAATACATACATCCCTCACTTACAGGGTCAACGTTCGAGTGAGCACGCCGAATGTGTGTTCTTTTGTCGCTTGACTGGAGGCCCGTCTTCTTTCGCCGGAATTGTGCAGCATCCTTCTTTTGTCTATCGAACTCAGCAATCACAGCAGCTGGGAGTGGTCGCGGCTCTGCGAACAGGTCCTCTCGAAACTGTGAAGGGAACTCCTCGTAAGTGTAGCGAAGTTTTTGCTTGCCAAGGATTTCTGCTGCCTTGTCTTGTACACTTTTGTAGGCGTCGCTTACATGACTTCTCGATGAAGTACTCGCAGACCCCAAGCTTAATTCGTCAGATACAAGACTATCCGACACAGCCGCTAAGCCTTCCACTTCAGCAACTGGGGGGAGGCCTTCCATGCATGGTTCTGGGGGTACGATTGTCTTTAGTTTCTGATGTACCCGGGCACTCTGAAGGAGAGGCTCGATATCCTTCTTGAAGGAGAATCCTCCACCTAGAAAGCCTTTTGAACCTTTTCGGTCCGCTTGTGCCGCGAGACCGGTCGCATGCAATATGCGCCCGCCAACGTCAACATTAGAAAGAATTCCTGCATTCTTGAGGAATCGGTCGACCGCCAAATCAAAAAAGGCCACGTCTGCCTCACCACTTCCGTAAAGCCGTTTCGTCACGAAGTTATCGAACATTTGAGTTCCAATGAACTGTTCCAGGAAGCCTCGCATGTCAAATCTCTGAGATTCGATGAACTCTTTAGAGCGAAACCCTGCCCCTCCATACGAGCCTTCGTTGTGTTTGCTGGGGAAAACCAAATGGCGACGGTAGTTGCGGAGCAAATAAACAAATGTATCGAGGAAGGCCTCTTGGACTGCGTCCCATTCTGACTGTCTGCGCGGAGTCCCTTTGTCGCCGCCATTCATTCGGCGCAAAGGATCGTGAGCATCGTGGTCATTCCATTCCATTCCAAATGTCTCATTTCCATTCAGGAGATTCTTGCGGGCTTCTTCTGGTGTGAACATTAAATGGAACGCTTCGTCGAAAAGCGAGAGTCTCCCCTCCCACATTGCTTCTGCCATCTGCTTGATGTGAGAGGGGAGCCTGGAACCACTATCGGAGTAGTCATCATTCTTTGTCAACGAACGAGCTTCTCGAAATACCATGCCAACGTTTTCTTCAAGCTGCATCAGAAGGGAAGCCTCTTGTTGGGGAGGGAGAGGAGGCAGAGGCTCAGTATTCGGTCCCAAGGTGACCAGATTCTTGTCCAGGTCGACTACAACGCATTCGGGACTTAAATCATATAATGCTGCGGCGAGATTCGCCTTGTTGATTCCGCAGAGGAAGGGCATCGGCGCCGACAAAATCGGGATCATGAAACTTGGTACAACCGGAATGTATGCATGAGACCATCGCATGGGGAAGAGCAACGAAAGAAATATTTCAGAACACGTTGTCAAAATGGAAAGCTGTGTCGAAGTCAACAGGACCTGACGTTCCAACACTAAACAACGCCAGACCAAAACAATGTTCTCGATGTCTAGGCACTCGAATAGATGCGAGAACGGCAAGCTGACCCATGCAATGGGCTGGTTGTGTGGTGGAGACCAAATCTTGATGATCGAGTCAAGAATCGTTGTCTGAACCTCAAAGGATCCAGGAGGAGGTGCTGGAATCTCACAGCAAATATTTGTTATGTATCGTTCAATTGGCACCGCCATCTCTCCCATCTTCGTAAGTCGATTCAGCTGAGTCAAATATTCCCGGAACGCCATCAGATACGGGTAAGTCGACAACAGTACCACACACTTGGGAAGAAAGACGTCATGTTCTGTATGATCCTCTGTTCCATCCTGAGCGTGCTTTTTCCTCCCTGAAATTTTGTAGGGTTCCCACAGCGTGAGACAAGTCCCGTACATAGTTTTACCCGTCCCGCCGGTAGCTACAAAATAATGAACCTATCCAATACTAAGAGTTAGAGATGTGCGATCATCGAGAGCATGGAGCGACAGTGGTTTCAATTCTTACTTTGGGCATGAAGCTCTCTTTCTTCAACTGGATCGAACCGGATGGGTGGCAAAAGTAGGTGGCGCTAGCGTGTAGGGGGTTATCATCGTGATCGGACAAGGGATATCTCGCCGTAATTTGAGGCTTAAAGCCTCGAAGAACTTCCACTTCTTCATCATCAAAGCTGGTGGATAGATTCATGTCTTGGTTTTTGTCCACCGTTTCTCCTTCCTCGCGCGGAATCGAGGATACAACCACAAGGTACTCGACAAGGCGTCGTCCATCGCTCTTCTCCAAACCGGTCAACTTTTTCTTTTTTGTGCCATCTGCAGAGATTTCTCCACCATCTGGAGAAGGAGTAACTAGAACCATTACACCCTGCTATGAACGACCTCCGATCAACACAGCCGAAGTAGACGCGGAAAGTCAGGTTCGAAATGTATCGTTCCGAATGTATTCATAACTGTAACACGACGACGGACCGCTCTAGAAATGAAGAAGGGCAGACGCGCGGCATTGCTTTATCGCGACTCTGCGAAAGTCGAGACAAGCAATGCCCCGAAACATGTATCATAAGTACTCTACCTACATATTAGGCAAACCCAAATGATGGAAGATATATGATGATGTCACAAAGGACGAAAGCCTGCTGCATATCATAACTTTCATATATCATATCATACATACTGTCAACGTCGTCCTTCTCGTTGAAGTTCAAATGGAAAGATCCACACCCCTGCTTACTCTGTAACCAGGTAACGGCATCATCAATGCCAACAGCGAACTCGTCCTGAAGGGGTGATTCATCGAGGATCGACTTCTTGTGCTCTACCGCGGAGGGATTCATCTAAAACAAGCCTCTGTCACAATTCCGTCCACCCACCGTAGAAATGAAGACCGCTATCCTTGCCACCCTTGTTGCCAGCGCCGCTGCCTTCGTTCCTGCGAAGGAAACCGCATCATCCTCTTCGTTGAAGGCATTCGAGTAAGTTTTGTTGTGGAACACGATTGCTGTGGATTCCCGCTGAACTCTCTCACAACTTGATTGATTTAACGGAATCCAGGAATGAACTTGGAGTTCAGCCTCCTCTGGGGTTCTACGATCCCCTCGGACTTGTCGCTGACGGCAACCAAGCCAACTTTGACCGTCTCCGATTCGTGGAAATCAAGCACGGACGCATTTCAATGCTCGCCGTGGTTGGATACCTCCTCACCGAGGGAGGTGTAAGGCTCCCAGGAAACATCGCCGTTGACGGAACCAAGTTCGCTGATATTCCCTCCGGTTTTGCCGCTGTAAGCGCCGTCCCCTCAGCCGGTCTTGTGCAATTGTTCGCCTTCATTGGATTCCTCGAGATCTTCGTGATGAAGGACATTACGGGAGGAGAGTTCATCGGGGACTTCCGCAATGGATTCATCGACTACGGTTGGGACAAGTTTGACGCTGAGACCAAGCTATCAAAGCGTGCAATTGAGTTGAACCAAGGACGCGCTGCCATGATGGGTATCCTTGCTCTTATGGTTCACGAAAAGCTTGGTGTTTCTCTCATTCCGGGACAGTAATCGCTCTCTCTTTGAAGATCCAGATGTAACTAGTTTAGTTTACCCTACTCGCTTTGAGAAGCAGAAGTCTCTTTCGTTGCGTGATTTTTTGGTAAGGTGCGCTAGTCTTCGGAGCCTCCATGCAAGGCGTGAACAGAAACTATGCTATCGTCTCACCGGTAGATAATGCGTCGCAACGTTGCCTACCTTACAGTTAGACCGCAAATGATATCATACCGTGTCACTGTCACAGTCATGGAATGTTGCAAGGATGATTGATATCATAAATACATAACGTAGATACGCCCTTACCATACTCAGGTCTCCAGTCGTGCGACTAGAGTAGTGTTTCCTGCGAATATGCACATGCAAGGTGTCAAGGTACTCGAGAAGTTTCTCGTTGACACGGCGAAGCCGTTCTCAAAGGCCCCCTGATATCCTGCCGTCCGAGAGGCTCGAACAATTATTTCAGGAGTCGTCGTCGGTTTGAAGGGGCAATAAAGTGATGCGCCGTTCTTCGAGTCGAAGTTGACGGCTTGTGACCTCTTCCACCTTCTCCGACATCGATGCCAAGCTGGGGGGGGTCGATGAGATCCCACAAAGTGCGACGACACCTTCCGGACAGCAACCCTGCAGAAACAAAGGACTAACCAACGATGTTCCCTTCCAGATTGCTGCGCAGGCAAGTTTCTAGCCAATTCATCCGAAAGCGTAACCCTCTGTTGTCTAAGAATTCGAGGATCCATCCTACACAAGGAAATTCGAAATCGTTGTTTCGGTCGTTTTCGTCTCAAGTGGAACAATGGAAAGCCCGAGGGGTTCTCGATGAGAATGGTCTGACTGCTTTTTCCACTATTCGTAAGTGCAGATTGTTTGGAATCACTCGGTGTGTATTTTGTGTTCTGTCTTCGTTTCTGACTCCATAATTCGTAGATGAAATGCAAGTCAATGCCTGTGAAGTTTTCGCGAACAACGACTTGTTCGGAACGTATTCTGATGAATCCAAGGCTTTTGAGTACATTACTTATGGCGAATTTGAGCAGCGAGTAAATCGGTGCCGAGCGGTCTTGAAGGACTTGGGTAGGTCTAGGATTTTATCAATTGACTGTCGATTCATTTTTGCTAATGTCTTCTCGCGTTTGTGTTCCAGGAGTCGGAGAGTATGGAAAAGTGGCAATCATCGCGAACAATCGCTGGGAGTGGGCTGCGATAGCATGTGCTGCTTATTCAATCAACGCAACTCTCGTACCAATGTATGAAGCTCAGCTACCAGCCGACTGGGCCTATATTTTGAACGACTCAGGAAGTTCAGTAGTCTTTTGCGCTACCCAAGATATCTTCGATCGTGTTCACCGAGATGTCCTACCTTCGACGCCTTCGGTCAAGGCTTCTCTTTGTTTGGATGCGCCCGATGGGGAACCACATGCCTTTGCCACAGCGATGACCAGGGCTACGACAAATGATGCCCAAATTTTGAAACCGACCGAAGAAGATCTTTGCAATCTGATCTACACCTCAGGAACAACCGGAAAACCGAAAGGCGTGGAGCTGACACATCTTAACTTTGCCTCGAATGTTAAGGCAGCTGGTCGTAGCATGGTCGACGATCCTACCCAGCTCGTGAAGCAGTCGGATCGCTCGCTCGCCTTCTTGCCGTGGGCTCATTCGTAAGTATGACCGGGATGCCAGATATTGCGATTTGGTTCATTTTGAGTGCTGGTTCAAGAATGTCTTAACCAATTCCACATTCAATACGCTGTAGGTACGGACAAACGTGTGAACTGTGGATGAGTATGAGCATGGGTGCAGGGATGGGAATCTGCCGTGGTGTTCCGGTCATCCTTGAGGACCTGAAAATGGTCAAACCATCGGTTCTCTTCTCGGTTCCCACACTTTATGGAAAGATTTTCGATGGTGTACATAATCTAATTGAATCGGCAAGTCCACTAAGGAAAACTCTGATGCAGAACGCACTGGCCCTTGGTCACCAGAATGCGTTGCATCGCGAAGGAAAACGAGGGCCTCTGGGTATTCTTGAGAAGATTCAATTTTCACTGCTTGACCGTATTGTATTGTCGAAGATTCGAGATCGGTTTGGAGGAAATATGCGTCACGGTTTTGTGGCAGGCTCCGCATGCTCTCCAGAAGTTCTCAGGTTCATGGACTCACTTGGTATTCCCATTTGTGAAGGTTATGGTCTTACGGAGACTTCGCCGATCATTGCCATCAATGTTCCCTCTAGTCGTTCGATTGGTAGTGTTGGTAGACCGATCGGTGGAGTAAATGTCTACGTAATGGGTGAGGATGGTCAACCCGTACAGCCAGGGGAGGAAGGTGAGATTTGCTGCGTTGGGCCAAATGTGATGAAAGGGTACCACAACAACAAGGAAGCCACTGATGAGGTAATTTCCGTCGCGCCTGATGGAAAATCCAGAATGTAAGTACCGGCCAGTGGACTGGGTCAACCGAAGTTTCACTATCAGTTCAGCGCGTAAAGTCTCACGTTGTGACAATGTCTTTGCGAGGCAGGTTCCATACCGGGGATCTTGGTCGACTCGATGCTGATGGTTGGTTGCGAGTTACGGGTCGTATCAAGGAGCAATACAAGCTAGAAAATGGAAAATACGTCGTCCCCACACCGATCGAGACTGCCATCGGCATGAGCCGTTTCATTTCGCAGGTTGTTCTTCATGGGGCAAACCGCCCCTTTAATGTCGCACTTTTGGTTCCTGAATGGAACTCGATTCGGGCGGAGCTCAATATCGCCGGAACAGTCACCGAAGAGGAGTTGGCGAGTGACGAACGCGTCCACAGACTAATCGATGGCGAAATTGCATCACACTGTTCCAAGCTGAAGAAGTTCGAAGTTCCAGCAAGGTGGGCCTTCGTGCCTCCCTTCACCGCGGCAAACAATATGCTGACTCCAAAGATGAGCATACGTCGACACAAGGTTGTAGAGGTGTACGAGGAAGTCATCTTCGGCTTGTACGGAGATGAGTCTATGAGTGAGATTAGGAAGGCGGCATAACTGTGAGGTGCTCTATAGTTGTACTTCTATCGTTCATTATCAATTGAGAAAAGATCTAATGCAGATTTTGCCACGAAGAAGCGGTGACATGACAGGAGCATTGCATCACGCTGACTCCAACGCTTGACAGGATGGACCTCCAGGACATCGGCGTACCTTGACTAAGCTAGCACGAAAAAATCTACCCTCTCACGATTAGGCCCCGAAATCCGCAGACGCGCTGTACCTTTCTCTTTAATTAACCGTGTTGGTCTCCCCTAAAGAGCATTTACTATACCATGTAACTGATGAAGATTTAGAGCTTCAATGGGGCCAAATTGAATTCTCAGGCCCAGGATTCCGTTTTCCTTGACGGCGCCGTGTCCCCTGGGAAGGTGCTTGTTTCTCACAGTTCTTGCATCGTGCTGTAAAGGGGTCATTTAAAGCCATAAATCGGTGCGGTCGTTTCTCGAATCCGCTAACTTACTGTGAAAGAGACGAAATGTATCTTTGACACCATCGGAACACGTCGAATCTACTGTGACATCTCCGTAGTTCTCATTTCACAACCATCACGGACCACGAACTTTCCGTGTCGATTGCTCTCGCAGATCGATTGATTTAGGCATATCGGCACCATCATACTCATACTCAGTAGAACTCACAGTCATCGAGTCATTCGATCGAGCATGGTTCCCCGTAGGTGTCTCCACCCGTACACGGTTTGTCGACAGGAAAAACTAACCCTCATCCAAATCCGTTAACTTACAGTTATAATGTCGAAAAGGTATCTTTGACATCATCGTGACGCTCCGAATTCGCTTGTCATGTCCTCACTCACAGTCAGTTCTCATTCCTAAACCATCACCCACGACGAACTTTCCATTTCATTTGCTTTGCGGATCGATTGATTTCAGCATAAGGGCCCCATGATACTCAGTAAAACTCATCGAGTCATTAGATCGAACGTCGTTCCCTTCGCTCGTGGCGCTTCGATCTTACATCCAAGTTTTCGCCGCGTACAAGCTTATCGGAGAAACTTGTCTTCCTTTGACGGGAAAAATGAGTCCCGGAGCATAGAGTTCTCAACCCTTCACCATGAGCTGCACTCGGTAGCGCGTACGGCATTTGCTAAAAATGATTTGTTTGGAACTTACAACCCCAAAATACAGGATTTCGAGTATATGTCGTACGGTGATTTCGGCAACGAGGTGGATCGTTTTCTTGCGATGTTACGGAATCTAGGTGAGCTTGTTGACTTTCCCCGAAAGCCCAGTATGAGCAAACTCTAACTGCGGTCCTCGTTTTGCTAAGGCACTCGTGAATACGATAGGATTGCTGTCATCTCAAACAATTGGTGGGAATGGGCGGCCCTTGCTATGGCAGCGTTCGCCATGCGTGCCTCGATCATCCCCATGTATGAGTCGCAGCTTCCATCTGACTGGAAGTATATATTGAATGACTCTGGCAGTTGCGTCGTCTTCTGTGCCACTCAAGGCATTTACAATAGCCTCGAGCAATACGTTCTCGGTTCGACCCCTTCAGTGCGAGCAGTTCTTTGTAGTATGGATGCACCGGACGGGGCGCCTCATTCACTCGCTACAGAGCTCAGTAAAGCACAATGCCAAGGCAACTCTGCTAGAGCGCTTCTAGCTCCCCCTACACCAGAAGATCTTGCTGGCCTCATCTATACCAGCGGGACGACTGGAAACCCAAAAGGAGTGGAACTGACTCATTCTAACTTCGTTTCGAATATTCAAGCAGCAAGGCGTATGGTCGACGATCCACGCGACATATTTTCTGAACATGATCGTAGCCTGGCCTTCCTTCCCTGGGCTCACTCGTGAGTTGACTTGTTGAGCTTTGAACGGAACGGATATGTAGAGATCTGATTTGAATGATTGTACTCATTAGCTTCCGTTGTTTCTTCAACAGATACGGACAAACATGCGAATTGTGGATGGCTTTGTCGCAGGGGGCCAGTATGGGCATTTGTCGCAACGTCTCCACAATTCTCGAGGATCTTCGGCTTGTCAGGCCTACAGTTCTCTTTCAGTGCCAGCACTTTACAAGAAAGTTCACAATGGGGTATGCGATATGATCGACAAGGCCAATCCATTGCGAAAGCTGCTTCTCCTGAATGCGCTGGCCATGGGTAGTGCCCGTGCACGAAGCCATCAAGGATATCGTGCACCACTTGGGCCAATCAAGAGATTACAGTACAATGTCCTTGATAGACTTGTTTTGTCAAAGATAAGGGATATTTTCGGTGGTCGGTTGCGCTTCGGGTGTGTCGGTGGCGCTGCATGTTCAATTGAGGTAATAAATTTCATGGACTCGCTCGACATTTCAATCTGCAAAGGCTACGGGTTGACAAAGACATCTCCAATCATCACCGTCAATATCCCGACAAATCGCCTTCCTGGAAGTACTGGTCTGATGTTAACCCCCAAGATGAGTGTTCGAAGGCACCGAGTTATTGAGGCATACGAAGACGTGATTTCTAACCTGTATGGCGAAGCTCCACTTGCGGAGGGCTTCGGCGAAAATTTGGCCGCTTCAAGTTGCCAAGCGGTGTAATCTTGATGTATACATGGTGTAACTGCAAATAGCGTTGGCAAGCCAGGTATACGCGGTTAGTTGAATGAAAAAATGATTGGAGGGCTTCTGACGTGGATGTCGCATGCACCTGAATAAGCCTGCCAAGACAGTTTAGCGACATCAGGCAGCTGCCCATATTTGTTTTGAGTTCATCATTGTCCTTCTATCATCGCCGTAGAGCAAATCGAAGATTCTAGCGAGGCTACAATTATTCCACAACTCCAATGTTCTTGCCTTGTTTTTCGGGTACTACTAACGGGGCGATCCCGATAACTATTGTCTTCACCTGCCCGTTGATACAAGACGTGAATCGCTGTCAGTGGTTTTCAGTTGATAGGCAATCACTTGCCTGGTGGTCTTAAGGTCGTCCATATGGCGAAAACAACAGTACGGTACTACAGGAACTGTAAAATCCATCATCACAGAGCCAATTTGGTACGGTAACGGCATACGGTACCGCACAAAGCTGCTTGTGGCACCCGGCATAGGACAGAGTAAAGTGACCTGAAAATCTTAATCCACCCCCTTTACAATCTATAATGATAAACAGTAGCGACTTTTGACGTAGTGTATGTGTGTGGGAACCAGAGGGGGCCCTGTAGGAATGTACGTAGATTTGGTAGGGGTTGATAACTCTACGGATATCGCGATGCGGCGATATGCGTAATTGCTGAAA
>Ga0194115_10002916_pt1 | contig 19773 bp, 39 predicted proteins | sample TA2MahsurfametaG_3_FD_148656 | JGI IMG/M metagenome (GOLD analysis project Ga0194115, IMG submission 148656) | Freshwater microbial communities from Lake Tanganyika, Tanzania - TA2015002 Mahale S4 surface | ecosystem: Environmental > Aquatic > Freshwater > Lake | place: Tanzania: Lake... | reverse complement strand
CGGGCGTAACTTTTGAAGCATTCAAAAATTACGCCCGCAGTAACATTACAATTGCGTAAGAAAAGTTTAATATCCTTTCCCAAATGTAACTTTACATATGAGAAACTTTATGAAGCCTAAACTGATGTAACTTTACGGCTGTGCCATTTTATGGTGGGCAAACACTTGTTCGTTGCCCTCCACGTAATTTATCCAAGTTGGCTAAAATTACGCCATGTAATTTTTCTAATTAGGTGTGTCTCTCGTCACACCCTCAAAAACCCCTGTATTCATTGACTTTTTTGAGGGTACTGACTGACTAAAATTACACGCCTCATCAGTAAAGGGTACGCATAGGGAGTAGTTTGGTAATCACCAACGGAGGCGAAACAAAAGTAGCCCCAAGGAGAAAGATAACAATGGCAACAGGCAAAGACGATTTTGAGGTCGTTAGCGAGGACTCGCTACAATTCTCAAAGCGTGGGCGTAAGTCCCAAGTATCCCCAGAATTGGTGAAGGGTATCGCAACCCTTACCAAAGGCAAGGCACTAGTCATCAAGTCAATGACGGTGAACCCGAATAGCCCAAAGGCAAAGACGGAGAAGGCAAAGCACAGCGCCACTATCCGTCAGGCAGGCAAGCAGGCAGGCAAGAAGGTTCGCATAGGGTGGAGTCCGTCAGGTATCCCCCAGGTGACTCTCGCCTAATCTGGCAGGGCTGTAAGTTTACTCCCAGCGTGGTTGTGGGTGCTCCACGCTGGGGGTATTCTTACGCCTAATTTTTTGGTAATATTACGGGGGGCGTAATCTTACTATCAGAGTAAGATTACGCCCACTGTAACAATACACACACGTAAGATTACTTGAATACGCGATTCTAATGTAACTTTACAGCCGGGGAACTTTTATGAAATCTAATGTAACTTTACGGGCCTGCTACTTTACGATCATCAACTAATCTAATCTGTTAGCCTATTCTCGACCTATTCTGTCAACTTTATGGGTTCATTTGCGAACGTCTGTTCGGTAGTTGTAATCCGTTCTCTGACCCGATAGGATTGGCGTTGCCATCTTGACCCGTACCACGGTCACCTAGTAGGCGGGCGGTAACTTTACCGCCGAGCATCGGCTAGGTCGTGGTGTGATGGTGCGGTAACTTTACCGCAAGTGTGGGATTGCTAGGCAGTCAGCGAACCCTAGTGCCGTGTAAGGTAACGAACACGGTAGTCAAAACTTACAGCAAGGGACAGTAGTGGTACTACTGTTCTTATCCGTTAGTTCCCTTACTCACACGAAAGGTTACAACGATGTCCAAGAACACGGGCAACGCTGACGACCACGAGTTTGAGATTGTGAACGAGAGCGAACTCAACTTCGCTCGCCGTGGCAGGAAGTCGTCTAGCGACCCCGCCATCGTTGCGATGATTGCAAAACTTACCCCAGGGCAAGTTTTGGCAATCAAGAAGTTGCGTGTTGACTTGACCGACAAGAGCCGTAAGGCTACCGTGTCGGCTCAGTTGCGCTCAGCAGGCAAGCAGGCAGGGGTCGTCGTGGACATCAAGTTCACGGTTGACGGTATCCCTACCGTGCGTCTGCGTTCACGCTCACGCAAGTGACCGTCTAGCGATTGCTAACATCTCTGTAAGATAACGACTTACGGCGCTTAGTACTAATCGGGTTGGCAACCCGACATAGCCTTAGCGTGGCAACAGCAGGCTGAGTTACGGGCGTGTAATGTTTAGGCAATCACCAAGCCTAACTTACACGCTCGTAACTCAGTTTTTTTTTGTCCTGTCGGTGTACCATAAATGCCCCGGCTCGACGTGGCAGCGGGCCGACATAAGTCACGATCGTAAAGTTACGCGATCGTAATTTTTTTTGTGCGAGCTAACGTAATATTACCAACGGTAATAATACAGCATTCTTTTAGACTTTTAGTGTGCTTATTCTTTAGTTGTAATATTACCTTTATGGAATACTTTATGTAATGTTTCGTGGGTGTAATGTTACGCTGCCGTAACATTACACCCATTGTAATATTACACCGGCTCTCAACAATTGAATAAACATTATCCAAATCCATTTCATAAGCTCGTTGTGAACCTTTATCTAATTGGTAATCTTACATTTTATCTTTATGGCCGGTAATATTACACCGTTGTAAAATAAAAAAAAAGATCGCGTTTTAGCTAATGTTTTATCCGGGGCTTTGCGTAATACAAAAGAAAAAGGGTGGGGATTTCTCCCCACCCAATTCCTTATTCTTTGCTTTGCGAATAGGCGTTGTCAATTCCTTACGGAATTATTTGGTCTTTCCCTTACCGAATTTCGCGGCTGGAATTGTACCTTTGTGCCAACGAATTGCGACACTCATTCCCAATTTCTTTGCCAATTGGCGAATTTGTGCGCTAACTGTTGCTTTGTGGTTTCGGATTTCTTTCGCATCAACCATTCCCGAAGGAATTGCTTTTGCGTTGAAGAGAACCCAACCATTTGGGTTTTTCTCCACCTGAACCCGAACGTTTTGGACTTCCTTATCGGAAATCTTTGACTTTCGCCCACGTGAAGTGAATTCCAAATCGTTCTCGTTCACGATTTCGAATTCGTTGTTGTTGTTGTTTTCCATTTCCTTTGGCATTTTGTTACCTTTTTCTTTCTTTGTTGTTTTTTGTTTTTTTGTTTTCTTACTTATTTCAGCCTATTCGCAAGGCTGAAATCACCCTATCGGGTAATCTAAAAAAAACCAACCTCAAACTTAAAAAAATATAATACGCGATCTATAGGGCGAGCTTAATTCCCGGCTTTGTTTTACCCAATGATCTAGCGAATACGCGATCTATTGTTTAGCTTCGGGGCCTGGTAATATTACGGTTGGTAATATTACACCGTAATCTTACAGTGGAGTGCGTAAAAATTTTTGGCTTATGTATTATCTAATGTTTTATGAAAGGTAATACCTTTATGGGGCATCTATAACCCCACCTATTACCTGAGCAGTTAGGCAACCCTAACGCTGACAAATTCCATAGATGTAATTTCGATCTAATGGGTAATCGGTATGACAAATTGTATGAGTAAATTAGTTCCGGGTTCTTTGATATTTCTACTCAGTTCTATAATCACCTATACCTACCTAAGTACTATCACTTATTCAATCATTTATCTTTCCCGGACCTTTACGCTAGGGTAAAACCGTCTCTTTATAGGGTGCTTGTGAAAATGTGAAGGTTTTTAGTTGTTTTTGATAGGTTTTTACCCATTATTTTACAATACACCATAGTATTTATTAAAAATATACATAAATTGGAGCGCTTTTCGCCTCTTTACAAAGAGACGTATCCTTGCCCTATAGGTTATTCCCTAGACAAGATGAAGTGAACATTATTAGTGCCACTAGATACGCAACTGAAAACAGTACGATAAACCACCCTGATATCTTTCTATCATTCATATTACATTATCTCCCTCAATTTGTTTTCTAAGGCCCCGGCCAATGCTTTCAACTGTTCTTTTGTTAGGACACTTGATAATAAACCAACCACATATTCTGTTGAATTATCACCCCATAAAAACTTGGAACAATCAACAATTGTTTGCTCTAATTCCGTTGTATCACTATAAGGTGTTTCACTCATCATCAAACTCATATCCATCATTATCTATCAGCTCCCGCTTTGAATCAAAGATTGCATTAAGCAGTTTCTTTTGCTGTTCTACGGTTAAATTTTCAACCCCTTCATCAATCCGCTTTCTGGTTTCTTTCATCTTTTCATCAATCATATTTAGCACATTGGAATAAGCCAAATACTGACCTTTCCAGAAGAAATGCTCTGATGCAAAGTCGGTATTATTCATTGTCTCAAAGGCATAATCGACTAGTTCAGCGATTATTTTACGTTCCATTTCATCCTTCTTTCTTATATAGATACCATATTAAAGATGCAATTATTGCCCCGATAATCCACATACCAATTACTACTTTCGTAAGTTCAGGGAATGTTGATTTAAATTGATCGTCTAAACCTATCATAATTCCTCAACATCATTCAACATCCAACCACTAACATCAATATCATAGTAATCAGCAAGGATTTCTATTGCTGTATCCGTAGCAGTTTCTTCATCAGTACCCGGAACAGATGTTGCTGTAATTACCGCATAATCATCAACGAATTGGACATTATATAACTTGATCTTGCTAGTAACTTCTTTGGTAGTATCTTTTTTGACCACTTTACTTACCTTTTACCTTCTTGGTTGTTTTCTTTGGTTTTGGCTGATTCTTTTGGAATTTCAAGTCTTGAAGAAGAAAAATGACATAATCTACTCCTTCAAGATATCCCTCCCAAAAATGATAATCTCCTTGCTTACCGTTTGTTTCAGAAAATTTCTTTGCACTTACTGCATCTTTTCTTACTTCTGCAATTTTGCTAAACACCCTGCTTCTTTTAAGTCTTTCTTCCTTATCCATATCACTTTCCTAATTTTTTATAAGTTGATTCAATCTCTTCTGTGATGGTATCCCAAATCAAACCTGAAGCATAATCTAAGGGGCCATCCGAAACATTATTTATCACCGTTTCCCATATGCTATCTGATGGCGTATGTTCGAGATATGGCAGGTTTTTATCCCACCACATTACTAAGATTTTGTCTTCTGGTTTGTACATACTTTGCAGTGCTTTAATTATTTCACCTACGGTATGGTCATCTTGGCAAAATGTATTATTTTCATTTTCACTCATATTTTCTCCTGTGGATTGTGTGTGCTAATTTCATATATTTATCATAGAGCCAGTCCATAAATATCTCTGCCCTATCCATTCCAGATTGCCCTAATTTAATTAAAATGCCTTGCTTGGGGAATTTACCGTATGGCTCTTTTAGAAATTGATTAAACGCTTCCTGAGCGTTATCAAGACCATTTGGGTCACTTGGGTCAGCAACACTTTTGGCTATCTTTGCTACTGCGTCACGCAAAACAAAATTAGATAGATCATCTCTAACATTTGCTGGTAGAGATAGATATTCTTCAAATGTCTTTGGGACTAGTAACTTAAAGTCGTTATTTTTTGCTATCATTTTCCCTCCGAACAGGTGTTCGTTTCATACGAAAATTCCTTATGATTAAATGCAACAAATGTTGGGAACATTAATTAGATTTTACCCACACAGGAAACCAATAACGACTATTATTCTCAAATGAAATTTCATTCTCTACAATCATAGATAGAGCAGCAACTGCTGTCTTATGATTAATTGATTCTAAATCAATAGAGATTGAATGCCACGCATCTTCATCAATACGTTCTTCTTCAAAATTGTATTGAGTATCATCAGTATATTCAAGATTGCTAAAATCAGGACTCTCAGCTTTTAGGAATGACCAAAGAGAACCTTCTTCTGCAAAGAAGATTAATGAACCAACACCGAGTGGAATATTCAAATAATTGCAGGCAAGGTGTTCCCAACCTCTATGCATATTTATTCTTCCATCCATACCAGCAACTTTGCTATCATTCCAATTAAGAGCAATTGCAGATGCATAACCAGCAATACAACCTACACTTGTGCAATTAAATGATTTTGTTGTTTTATTAAGCAATCCTGATTCTTTGTAAGGTGATGTTCGCATTCTGCTAACATCAATGTAACCATAATCTCTGAACATTTCAGTCCTATCTGCTTTGTCAATAACTCCAAAGAAACTTGTCATATTAAAATGATCAATTCCATTCGCTGAAATATGATCCATAACATTAATCAAATTTTCTCTGTTATAAGAAGCAAAGTCTAGACTATCCAAATACTTTTCATTTCTGTCAAGGACTTTAGTAGCCGCAATATAAACAGGGTTTGATTTAGATTCTTCTCTTTGGTCATAGGTGTCGCAAGGATGTTTTGAAAGCAATTGCAAAGCCATTATAAGTTCATTAATTGTTGGCTTTGTGTCTGTTGACTGTTTTACATTATTTCTCATTTGATTTCTCCTTAATAATTAGGTTTGTATGTGAATATATTCTGTTGCTTATTTCGTTTAGATATCTATCGACTTCATCAAAGTCACCCATAGGCAATCTAATACCTTGCTCTCTTAGTTCATAAAAGATTTCTTGGATGAATCTAATTTTTTCTCCACAGTCCATACTTTGCCTTACTGATTTATAGTAATCAACTAACTCTTGATTTTCATTCATATGTCACCTCTATGCTTTGATCTTTTTCCCACGGAAATGTTGTTACAATGTACACTAATCTGTTGATAAAATACCTGCCATTTAATATAATGTCATTGTCAAGCATTGTCCAAACATTTAGCGGATTCATAGACTTTATGAGCTCATATTCTTCTCCAAATGTTTCATAAAACTTGACCATACCATTTTCACAATATGGCTGATACTTATCAAACCAAACGTCATAATCTATTTCAATAACTTCACTCATAATTGGACATCTTGGCTTCTAGTTCTGTCACTCTTTTATTCAAGGCAGTAATAATCTCTGTTACTGTCTCTAACGATTTCATTATCAACTCGTGATTCTCATTACCAAGCTCTTCCATATCCATAAGCTTACCCATAAGAATATCTTGTGTATCTCTACTTGTCATTTTATTACTCACAATCGTGTCCGTAACTTGCTTCTTCTGCTGTTAGTTTTTTACCACACTCTATGCATTTTTTTACATAGATTACATTGTCTTTGTCGACAAGTAGTTTTACCTTGTCGACAAAGACAATCCTTTCTTGATTAGTCTCGTCTTGCATATTTTCTTAATCCTAAATACAATAGGCCAAGAATTATAGAGCAGACGAAGTAATATTTACTCTCCGCCATTTGGAATCAATTCCTTCTTTTGTTTGTTGATTCTTACTGCATCTGTAATGTCCAAGAAATTCATAGCACTTACATCAGCAGTTTGTTGATTTTCAGCGTCAAGCATATTTACTTCATCGATTACTTTCTTATCAAGACAACTGTTGAAATCATCTGAATTTTCTTTAATCACATCACTAATTTTATTAACAATGCAGTTATTGTGATGTGGAATTTTAAATGAAATACCAAGGCTTTCAAAATCAACAAAATGATTTGTTTCGGCACTTGAATTCCAACTAGTGTACTCATTTGCATAGAGTTCATCGTGGTCAATATTACTGCCATATTTATCTTTAGCTAGATGATTTGGGCAAAATTTTCCACTAAAGTCAAATAGATATGACATATTTTGGAAACACGCTTTCCAATCTTCTGGCTCACAATGGTCGTGAATCCTTTGAAAGATGCTAAGCATAACCCAAGACTCTTTGGTAAATTCCCAATTTTCATTTGACAAAATTACCACTTCCAATGGTTCAGTTGTATTGATGCCAGTGTTTTCAATTTCAGTACCCATTTCACTTTGATATTGATTGAAAATTTCTGGATGCATAACAAAGCCGACAGCACATCTTATATTTGTATCTGATCTTAGATCATAGCCAAAATATTGACAAGAATCGCCATCTTCAATGATGTCATTATCTTCATCATACCATTGCTCTTGGGATTTAACTCCTTGTTTAAGCATTGCTTGAGTAATGTAGTTGAAGATATCTCTGTCTGATACCTTGTCTGCTTCTAGTATTCTACTCTTGAACATTATTTTCTCCTGTTTTTGTGTAGTTTATTGTTTGATATTGCATTCTTACTTTATGGATGAATATATACACCACCCACATCTGGTACTTTACCATATAGTACACCCGGTCCATTGCCTTCATCATCAGCAGATGGATAGATAATTGTACCATTTGATAAAACAATTACAGTTGTAGACAAAGGATTAGAAAATTCCCAACCCTCTTCTATCAATTCTTCTTTTGTCATATTGCGTATTGCAGCAATTTTTTGACCAATGATTGGTTCACGCATTTTCAACCAACTTATTTTCTATTGTATGATTTGCATAGCGTGGGGTAAAGTCATTCCTGTAATCAATTAGAATTTCACCATTTGCAATTCTACGCAAAACATCTGTTGCTGCTTTGTATGAAATTGTTGACAATTCAACTGATTCGCATTTCCAATCACTTTGGCTTTCACAGTTATAACAATCCAATTCTGATCCGTCTTCCCATTCAATACTGCCATAGTTTTCAGGTTCAAAGAATTTTACAAAACCCCAAACACAACCCGGACCACCATAGAATATTGTTTCACCAACTTCAAATGGAATGTTTAGATAAGCACAAGCAATTCCTTCAAATGCATCTAGATAATTTCTTGAGTCTTCTGTAATCCAATCTGGTTGTATCCATTTTACTGCTTCTGCCATAGCAAATCCAGCAATACAGCCTACGCTATCGCAATTGAATGAATTAGTTAAACTATCAAGAGCACCTCCACCAACAGCACATTCTTCATAATGCATAACTAGTTGATTAATTGGCGTTTCTGGAGTATTATTGTAATTTCTATCAAGTGCTGCAGAAATTTTACCCCAAAATGTTGTCATATTGAAGTTAGTTATTCCATTCAATTCAATAGAGCTGATAACTTTGTCAAAAGCACCTTGATTGTACATTGGTTGCTTTACATTGTACAAAGATGCTCTTAATTCGGTTGTCATTTCTCCAAATGACTCATTGATTTTACTTGTGCGTACACTTTCATTTCTACCATAAAACGCTCCATATCCTGCAATTATTTTCTCTAGTGTTAGTTCTGAACTAACATCGTTATCTTCTTCTCTCATATTATTCTCCTTGTTTTGTTTTGTTATTTTTATACTGTAACCAGGATTCATTATATCTATTACCAAATTGACTTACCCAAGCAAAATCTTGATCTAATTTTTGCTCAAGGCCGAAGCCAATAAGTTTTGAAAGAAAGTCGTAATATTCTTGCGAATCAACTTTCAATGTAACACGATTTCCATTCTCTGGATTTTTGATATGGATAATTGTGTCATCTTGTACAGGCGTAATCAAAGAATATTTTGAGTTGATGTATCCCTGAATTTTTAATTGAAATTCAGACTTGGCATCTTTCTTTTGCTCAGCCTTTTTCTGTTGCTTTAGCGGCATCTAATTTACCTTCTTTCCATAGTTGTATTCTTGATTGAACTGCTTGTAACCAAATCTGCATTTCATAAACAATTTCATCAAATGACATATGAAAAGGATAACGAGTAGCCATAGTAATGTGCGGCTCAATATTTCTTGGAAGGTTCTCCCAATGCGCTGTTAAATTTGTTGCCGATTTTACGAACTCAATCATAGCATTTTCAAACCCTGCTATCGCATACCCTTCTTTGCGCAAATCCTCAATCAAACTCGTTAGATTCTCCATTGTTTTAGAGATAGAATCTTCTTTATGGGGATTAATTTTTACCACTTCGTTATAAGCTTTTGCATCAATATACATTAGTTTAGCTCCTTGTCTGCTTTTTCATTTGCCCATTTAAAAGCATCGTGACCAGATTTTTCACCAAAAAATGATTGATGCCATAGTTCACCATCTGCTTCATCTGATACTTCAGCATAGGCGAACATAGAATTGAGTGTGCTTTGATTTCTTTTGTCAAAGGCTGACGACTCCCATATTTTTACAGTCAAAACTTTCTCATCAGTAATTGGAAAACTAGGACTTGATCTTTGATAATTCCAAACAAGATACCAGTCATTTACCAATTCTAATGAATAATGTGGTTCAATATTAAAGTGTCGCATATTCTTCCTGTTCGTCTAATTTCCTTCTATGATTTACAAAGTGATCATTTTCGTCAAATTGAAGAAGATTAAATTCTTCTTCCCAAAAGTAAGGGTCACGCGCATCGTGAATCATTTGAAGTTTGTTTAACAAATCTTCGTTAAGATTCCAATACGGAACAGACTTCTTAACAACTGCTTGAACGGATTCGTCATAAATTGCATTATTTTCAATAAGAGGATTATAATGAACAGGATCAATTAAATGACCAACAGCACACTTCAATCCTGTATCTGATTTATACATACAAGCACCATCTTCATTATCAGATTTAGACATTTGAGCAAGAAGTCTTTCCTTGACCCAAAGCCACACCTGTTTATCGGTGCTAAGTTGCGTTAGAAAATTTTGGCTAAATGATGTCATATATTCTCCTTATTGTTGCATATTGGATTGATTCATATAGTAATGATATGTAAACCAACCGTATTTTTCTTCTCTACGATTGAATTCGTATTTCCAAGAGTATGGCTCATAACTATCGTGTATCTCTTGAACATTCTCTATAAGTTTTATATTGAATATCCAATTTGGAAGAGATTTAGAAATAGCTTCTATAATTCTTTTACCTCTTGTTCCCGTCTGTTCATTTGGCAATCCACCTTCAAATGTTTCATCATAGAATTCATCTAAGATAAGACAACCAATAGCACATTTTGTACCATCTTCTCCACGATAAGCACAACCGTCATTTCTATTTTCCGATTTCTTATTTTGATTAATTAAAAAATCTCTTACATATTTGTAGACTTGTTCATCCGTTTTAAGATTTGCAAGTTCGTCTTTTACTGATGTCATTTTCTATCTCCTTTGTTTGTAATTGATACTGCAATCATTGATGCTAATAGAAACCCAATTATAAATGCAAGTATTGTCTCCATTATTTATCTCCTTGTAGGTTCCAAATAATTTCTTTCAACTCCATATTTTCCCATTTCAATTCTTGATTCTTTCTGAATTCTTTTTCCATTCTTGCTATCTCTTCCTTAATAGGAAGGCCGACTTCTTCTAGAACGTGAATAATCATATCTAAACAATCGCCATCTGAATATATTTCACCCGGCATAGATATAATTTCCATTATTTCTAGTAGAGCCATTGATTCGCTTTTTGTCATAGTATTCCTTTCTTGATTAGTACTATTGGCTAGGGATAAGCAGAAATCGTTTGCTTAACCACAACGGTTAAAGGTAGCTTAACATTATTACACCGTCGCTTCCTAAGGGGATAGGATTACCTGAATTAGAACAACCAAAATTCAGGGGACTTAATGTATAATAATGCACAATTTCCTTAAGGCTGAAAGGGATGCCGTAGCCTATCCCTAACCAATAATACTAATAAAAGTTATACGGAAATGAATGTCTCGCATTCACTTATTCCGCATAGCTCTTATTATTGAAATACAAGAACGAGTTTTGTGTTAATCCGACACAAAACCCTTTTCAGCAGCTAGAGAACTTCTGTTTGCAAAAGTGTACTCAACTACACTTTTATATAATATGCAAAAACGAGTTTTTGGGATTAAACAAAAACTCTTTTCAGCCGTTAGAGAGCGTCTGCTTGTATTTCAAACCTTATTCATCATCTAATACTTTTTCGTATACCACACGTCCAGTCTTTGTTGTCATTTTTTTACCATTAAATATCTGCTTCCAATATGTATCATCTTCTCCAACCCAAGTAATAAACGATCCCGTTTTTACAAATGGAGCAATTGCTTGAAGAAAATATTCTTCATCACCAATTTTGCTATCATAAGCAAGACCAATAATATTGCCTTTATTATCATAATCAGTTTCAAAGCCAAGCGCATCTAATATATCTTTTAGATTTTTGCAAGTTTCTGGATAATTAGGCTCCATCCAACTAAACCATTTCATTGGATGATAACTCATACCTTTTGGTCGAGGATCACCGTATTTCATTTGTTTACCATTTGGCAGGGTAAAACTTCCACCACCACCTGACTTTAAATCATCTCTATCATTTAGAGCAACACACGCTTCATATGCTTTTTTAAAGTCTTTCTTTGCAATTTTAAAGTTGTGCTCGTCAATTCGGACATAATATCCCATACATTATCTACTTTCTGTGAGTTGATTATTATTACATTGACCAATGTTTAGCCCCACCATTATCGTAAAGGTATTTTGCAACCTTTAGATTACAGTCGGGCTTAAATAATCCATCAAGGTTTGTGCCACAAATATCTTTAGTGACTTTTTGCCAAGTTGAATTAATCTGTAATAAACCGCGATCTTGAGATTTATTACGATTTAATGTTTTGTTGTGAGCGTTAGGATTACAACGACTTTCTCTCCACATAATATAGGAAAACAATTTTACAGGGAAACCCCTGTCTCTTAGTTCATTTTCCCACTCAGGACATCTTTTCGTTAAATCGTTGGGAATCTTTTTGCTAATTTCTGGCGATACACTAGGCTCTTGTATTGGCTGAATCTTGTCAGATTCTTTGACCTCAACAACAACTTGTTGTACAACATATTCAGTAACCACTTTTGGCTTTAATGATTCATAATGGTCTTTTGTAATTGTATGACTAATTACTGAACCAGCTAAAGCACCGTATATTAAACCAATAGTGCCAAGTATTGGTGATGATTTTATCTTCATTTTTCCTCCAAAGGTTTTAGGGTTTGCGTTGTAACGCATTAGCATTAGCATTTAGAAAAAATCGAAAGCAAATCAACAACTTTACTTTCGCTTTCTTAGTTTATATATGTGATAATCACCTTCCTTTACTCATCTTCTTCCATTAATTTAGTTATCTCTTCACCAAATTTATCTGCGAGATTTGGGTGAAGAATTGGAATATTTGCCATTCTAAGACGAATGTTTGTATTGTAGTCTTCCAAATACTCTGACCAAGCTTCATTGATAGTAATACCTTTCTCTGATGCAAGTTTGTCTACTAAGGTCGTAATGTGTAGCAAACAGCCAAACAATAGACCCGGCATACCACTAGGATTATTTGCAATGTCTTCACCAATGCTATGGCAGACTGAACTAATAACCTTTGTGTTTGACGTAAACCAACCAGAAACTAATTGAGCAATGAAATCTGTATACAGATTATCATTTGTGCTAAGTTGTTCTTCATCTGGTTCCCAATTAAAATCTTCACTCATAATAAAATCCTATCAGTTGATGTTCTTTGTTTAATATTGCTCGTGTATATTCAACACGATTGTTATCTAACCATTCTACCAAATCAAATCTGTTTTGTCTAATTAAAACATTTCTGACTTGTTTGTAATCATATATCTCCATTTCCTTTCTTTCCATCTCCAATATCACCTCTAATAATTCCTTTTTCAAACTCTTCAACAGTCATTCCTTTCTGTACAATGTCATTAAAGTATCCTACATTTTTTGTTAATTCTCTATAGTGAGAAGAATTTGGATTGTAGAAGTATTCTTTAAGATGACCAATTTTGTTTTGGCCGGTTGAATATTCAAACACTCTTGCGTTCCAATTATCTGGTTTAAAACCAAACTCATTCTCACACATTTGCTTTGCTCTACTAACTGCTTCTTGTACAGAACTAATAGAATCTACTTTAATTGGTAGTCTAAATTCTACAATATAGTATTGATCAAACTTAGGCATATCAAACTAAAATGTATGCGACTACTGCTATCAAAGCAATAGGTAGAATGATTATTGCTAATGGAATAATTAGTGCTGCGCCAACGGAAAGTAAAAACAATCCCCAACAGCACCACATAAAAAATGTAAATTTGGACATTTATCCTACTCTCTTAATTTGTGAATCTTCTGGGACATTAATGATAAAATACTCACCTGATTCATCAACAGAACACACGCCTGATTTTGAATCAATGATGTAGTTTGAATCCAACCTAAATAGCAACTTGCCAATACGAACTAAATGCCAGCCGAAATCTGGTAGGTATTTAATGACATAATCTAGTGTTCCGTACAAAGGCAAATCTATTGTTTTAATTTTAATTTGGGCTTTATGGATATGAATAGGAGTCTCCTTGTAAAGTTGTAACATAAGACTACTCAATCTTTTGTCTGCCAAATTACGGAATTCACGGAACATACTATCAGTAACACCACTTGAATAGTGGTCATATTCGTGAATTATTGTTCCCAATATGTCTTTGATTGTGCCATCTTCTGCTAATTCAGAAGAAATCAAAATCTTTCTTTCTTCTTGCTTACTCATATTGATGGTAATGCCAAGAACATTTAGATCTTCTTTTGCCTTGAACACTGCGAGTGGTTCAATCATTTCATTGAGGCCAGGCTCAAAGAATGATGCAATTTTCATTGCTTCTTGAAGTTTTGGATAGTTGCTGATATCTTCAACAATTTCATATTTACTCTGTTCAGAAACACAATCTTCACCCTTTTCAATACTGCAAGATTGTGACAAAAAGATATAAGCTGAATTTGTCGTACAAACAATTGGCATTTTTCCAGATGTTTTTACTAGAGACAAAAATCCACTAATTAGTGATTGCTGTGGTGAAACAACTACGGCATTTTTGCCAAACTTTTCATAGAAACAATCTTGCCATAGATTACTAGCAACAGCGTATGACCAATGAATATCGCTAATCTCTGTAAATTCAATTGGGTTATGATATACAATTTGATCTAGCAAATAATCACTAATCAGGTCTTTGTCATTACATCTAGCAATTGCTTTTGAAACCTTAACACGCTCAGTAGAAAGATATTTCAAAGAGCGTTCTTCATTCAATTCTGCATTTTCAATGTCGTAATCAAACAAACTATCTCTAGAAGTATCTAATAGGGAATTAACCAATACTGTTTTGTGATAAATTCTTTCAGAAGCGTCATACTTTTTAAGGAATGAAACTCCTGTGTAATCACAATGATAGATAACTTCTCTATTTTCACAGAAATACATATCGTGATTATCGTAGATATTTAGCATATTTGGCGTTGCTGTAATATACACAGCAAATTCGTCAGGAATTTGTTCAATATCTCCAACAATTTCTCTGTACCATTCGCCATTATCTTTAGCGTTGGAAATAACTTCTCGATAAATCTGCCATTCATTATCCCAACTCAAAGTGCCAGCGTCAACAGTAAAAGAAGAATCTTTTGTATATGTACCATAATTGTACACAATACAATCAATTCCACTTTCTTCTTTTGCTGTGTATCTAAGTTGATAATTGCCTTTGTCGTCAAAGCCAACGAATACAAAATCAATCCCCATTCTTAATGCTGCGATTGGGGCATACTTGATACCTGAACCAAATTGACCAATTGTTTCTGGGTCTAGTCTTTTGGTTGAAAGACCAAGTTTTTCTAGATGTAATCTATTGACTCCGGTTGATTTATTAGCTACCTTAATGTATTTCATCATTGCCTTTCTATTGGTTTAATTGTTTTGTTGAATTCGTGAATAATTTTGGCTTTAGTAACTTCGAACAATTCTAAGCCATTAATAAACTGTTTGAATTGCTCAACCGTAATTGTTGGCTCATTCAATTTATCAGCAGTTTCTTGCATATAGCCTTGCTTATTCTTGAGATATTGTTCCTTCTCTTCCTTGAGACGAACTTCAATTCTCTCATCAATAAACTGGGTCAATAGGTTGGTAATTGTTTCACTATAAACACTTACAGCACCTTGTTCTGCTCTCAAATGCTTAGCAATGTCATAACGAATTGTATCAATGATTACCCTAGCCGCTTGTTTAGCAGTATCGCAACCACTACCAGCAACGAATTGGCGAAGTTGTGAACTTACCCAATCATCAACTTGGCTATCAATATCAATATCATCTCTAACGTCACTAGCAATTTGACTAATATCAATATTGCGCTCAATGACTGTTTCAATATTGGTTTCTAGTGTATCAACAATTTCGTAAGCATTGCTTGAAATGTAGTCATTAATCCAATCATCAGCTTTCTCTTCAAAAGTTGTTTCAGCCGCTGTGCCAGCAATTTCATCAACTTTTTCTCGAAAGTCATCTGAGCTTACAACAAAATTTGTAAGCGTTCCAGATTGTTTAAGTCCTTCAATTACTTGATCTAGCGAAAGATTGATTTTGATTTCAACCTGATTACTTTGTACTTCTGGTGTCATTTCTGTCTCCTGTTTGCTTGTGTTTAGTGTATTTCCTGCTGTTTCTGTTCTCTCTAGGTATTCCATATTTTCTCCTTAGTGGTATATTTCACCGATAGATTCACAATACATCTGACAAAACTCCATCATTGGGTCGTTATCTTGTATTTCCATTTGAGCACCGTCAAACCAATCTTGAAAATGATATACTGCTCTATTGATAAATCCATCTTCATCAAGATAAACTTCAATAAAATCAGCAGGGCCACCCGTACTCAATTCAATTTTAATAACTGTTTGTTTAGAATGACCCAATGGGAACTCATATAAACTTGATTCATTGTACTCACAATTTTTGTAGTACTCTTCAACAAATTGATCAACTGCTTCTTCAGCAGGTTCTTCATTGTATGCTTTTGTGTATTCTTCAATAAAACGATCACGCTCATCAGTAATTTGATCTTCAAGTTGACCATTTGCAGCCATAATCATTTTATTGATTGACTCATTCCTGGATTTATACTCTCCAGCAATTCTGTCCTTACATTTTACTCTGTCTGTCATATATTTTCTCCTATATTCCGTTGATTAAATCTCGTTCGGCTATTTCTCTACCCTTAATATATTCTTCAATGATGTTTATATTAAGAGTATCTAAGTAATAGTCGTTCAGTTCAGCAGAAGGTGGATTATCTACCTTATTCATTCTGTCGTGATATCCACGCGCAAAATAATATTTTCTACTGAACGGAACGCTATGTACTTTCTTTGATACCATTTAGGCTTTTGCCCAAACTTGTTGTGGCAACAGATTCATTGGGAAATCCGGAAGACGATTGTTCTTCAATTTCACATTGTATCTACTGACAATTAGGAATGGCAAAGATGTAAATGTAACTGTTTGACCACTGCTCATCATAGCCTGAGCCTGAGCAATAACCAATGAAGGATTACCAATCTTAGCCAATACTTCACTCATACGCTTTTGATCAACCTTTTTGCCATAGCGATGATAAATGCAACCTAGAGCCGAAATCATTTGGTCACGGTACATTTCAGTATTATCTGGATATGCAGCTTTGAGCGTTTCCAAAGTCTTGGTCAAAATTGAAGCACCAGCATTTGTGTAAACCCTACGGACAGTAGCAACACATCTAATTTTGTTAATACCGGGGCCTTCTTCAAATGAAGCACCAACTTTTGCCACAACATTTGAAATACCGACAGCAATTGGGTCTCCAGATACAATGCCTGCCTTAAAGATTTGCGAAGGCGTTGGCTTTGTGTGTTCTTTGTTGGTAAGTGCAAAGATTTGCGCTTCATCTTTGATTGTCAAACCAAAATACACAAGCGCATTTACACTCACATCTTTCATACCCATTTGAACCAAAGAATGATAGCGATGGCTACCGTCAATGATTGCCAATGTGTTATCATCACGCATTGAGCAAGTGATAACGCCAAGCAAATCAGGATTGAAATTCTTTACAATCCTATTGATCTTTGCTTTTAGTGGCTTTCGTTGATATGTGTAATCAACGAACATTTCATTGACTTTGACCAATGACGACATCTTTGAGATATGTCCTGTGTCAAAGTTTGCGCCAAGAGATTCGTGTTTTGTAGCAATTGCTACATTTACGGCTTTCTTGACTTCTTTTTGTGTTACAGTTTCAGCAGTGTTTTGTTTTAGCACGGCTTTCTCCTTTATCTTGGTTTGTGTTGTATTCTTTTTCCTTGGCATATTTGCCTCCTATTGTTTTGACATTTCTGTTACATTACTACTTACAACTACTAAACTACCAAACAATGTGTCATTCATTTCTCTTGCCATCATCATATCGGCAATAGAAAGAGCTTCATCATATGTTTTAGCATAGATTTCGGTCTCCTTAGTTACTTTGAGACAATACTTCGTTTCCATATCTAATCACCAATTCCTTGGCTTCCTCCTTTGTTAAGTTAATAATGGATCTTGTAATTTTATTTCTTTCACGTGGTGTAAATCCACCCCAAACGCCAAACTTTTCCTGATTGATTACAGCAAAAGCTAAGCATTCGTGAGCAACAACACATTGATGACACATACTTTTTGCTAGTTTAATTGTATGTCTATCATCAGAGTAGAAGTCAATTTGAGTAGAAGATTGTAAGCAATAAGCTTTGCTTCTCCAATTTTCACCCATATTTACTTCATTCATTTGAAAACTATCACTCATAATCATCTCCAAAGTCTGACTCGTAAAACGGTAATATTTTGGATTCTTTCTCAAATTGAGGCAATATTTCTTCATCTGTTACCCTGAAGTATTCTTCTCTTGTATCTTCATCTGTGCCAGATAAAATTGATTGAATGTGATACAAAATTGCAATAACCACACCGTATAGTCTGTCTTCATCTACTGTATCTTCATCACTGTGATACAAATTAATAATATTCATCATAGCCACCATACGGCTATTAGCGTCACCGTAATCAGTGTCTCTAAGAAATACTGTAACTTGTTTCAACAATTCGTGATAATCAGAAGCATCAACTATACCGTCAGGTACTGCGTCAGGTTCATTTTTGTTAATATTGCTGAAGTCATAGGGATTGAACATTTTGCTCTTTTCTGTAAGTTAGTACCAAATGGATGAACCTTCACAATGCTCAGCGGCAAATTTTAACCACCAAGTTGCGTATAGCCAATCATTAATCATCTGTTTTTCATCACCCCCATCTTCTTTTTGAGAATGCTGTTTTGCCCTATAAGCAAAGGCTTCAGTATTTTCTGACATATAATTATGCATATCTAGACAATAATCAATACTCATACCTTCGCTTCCATCATTAAATCCTTCACCATAAAATGAATATTTTGTATCATCATAATATCCATCAAAGTCTCCGTATTCTAATAATCTAAGCAAAGCATTGCCATACTTTCCTCTATACCAACAACCAGTTCCAAGCATTCCATAAGTTGGACGTGCTTCTTTTAGCAAAACTTCTTTGTTATATTCATTTTGCCAAGGACAATTGCCATTTGATTGAGTTGTATCGCAGTCAATTCGCCCATCTTCTAACTTAGAAGCAATTCCTTGTTTTACACAAGGATATTCGTGTGGAATATTATCTAGTCCCATTTTTTTACCATACGCTTTCTATATCGTCTGGAACATATGAAGTTGTTTCTTTGTGTTCAGTTGTACCATTTCTTACAAACAAAGTACCTGCAAAACCCATTCCAGGTTCTTCATATGTAAGAAAGAATGATAGATTATTTAATTCTTGAAAAATTTCTTCAAGACAATCATCACCCGGAGACCAAGCAGTTTGATAATACATTTTAATGTCGTAGAGATTTTGTTCATCTGTTTTTATTGGCTTATCTTCAATCCATTGAACATCACAAAAACCCCACTTAGTTCCCCAATTATTGTTTGCCCAATCATACCAATCTTCAGCACCATACTTTTCAAGTAATTGCTTTTTCAACTTGGCATCATCATTGGGAGATGTAGTTTTTTTTAATTCTTTTGGCATTGGTCTAAATGTTCTAAAGATACAAATGTCTTTGTCATTTTCTTTAGTATCTTCAAGTTTTTTCTTAAAAGCTTGAAGATCTTTTTTACTGCCTCGTATTGTTAATGTGTTTTCACACCAGTTCGGCATTTTTTGTTCTCCTCTTTTTATCTTTTCTTGATTTATCTACTTTTCTTGCCTTTTCCATTATTTGATGGAACTTTTTTGTTTTTCTAATCTTATCAACAACAAAATGAGCATTAATGTATTTATTAAATGCAGTGCCTATTTCACGATCAGATGAGTTCATAAAAACTTGAGCAAAGGGTTTCTTTACACCTTTGAATTCATAAACCAATCCTGACTTGAAATAAACAGTCATCTTACCACTATCGTTAGTCTCAAAATACTCGTATTTTGCTTTT
>Ga0194115_10002912_pt1 | contig 19799 bp, 26 predicted proteins | sample TA2MahsurfametaG_3_FD_148656 | JGI IMG/M metagenome (GOLD analysis project Ga0194115, IMG submission 148656) | Freshwater microbial communities from Lake Tanganyika, Tanzania - TA2015002 Mahale S4 surface | ecosystem: Environmental > Aquatic > Freshwater > Lake | place: Tanzania: Lake... | reverse complement strand
CAAGCGGAAGCCGGTCATGAAGCGCAAAGCGCGCGAGGAGTAGCCGATGTCCGAGCCACAGAAAGCGTCCGTCGCTGTCCAGATTCTCTGCAAGCAGTTCGTCGACCGGGTGATGGCTGACCAAGAGCAGCTCGCCCAGATTGCCTTCCAGACCGATAAGCTCGACCCCGCCGAAGGGTGGCGCTTTGACGCCTTCAAGGCCGAGTTTGTGCAAACCTCTACTGGCCCGGCCTTGGTGCCGGACGCCGCACCACCGGAGTAACGTATGGCTAACAAGCGCAAGCGAGGCGGGTTGGCTGGGTTGTATGACCGTAACAAGGGGCTAATACAAGCTGCCGTGCCAACGCTAGCCGGGATGCTTATTCCCGGTTTAGCGCCGGTATCTGGCGCAATTGCCGGTGGATTGGCGCGGGGATTGGACCGCCCCGGCAAGGGCGGAATTGGCTTGGACCTTGGACAGGCTGCGCAGGGGGCGCTGACCGGAGCCGCCCTTGGGCAAGCTGGGCGGTATCTTGGCGGAAAGGTCGGGGTTGGCCCCGGTGCGGTGCCAAAGGCTGCGCTAGCGCCAGCAGTCACAACGGCACCGCAAGACATTCCAGCAATGGTGAGTGACGCAGATTACAAAAAGTATTTCAACATCATAGGCGCTGACAAAACAGCGCCCTCTGTGGCTGGTAACTTGGTCAACACTGTTAGTGAAATTACTCCACCGGCTGGCGCAAGCAAGCTCGCTGTCCTGCTCAAGCCCGAGGCGATTGGCGGGGTCACCGCCGGGCTTGGACAGGCGCTGGGCGGGTACATGGAGCGCGAGGCCGGCATGGAAAAGATTAACTTTGAGCGCGAGCAGCGGGAGCTTGAGCAACAGCGTGCTAACCGGCTTGCCCAGCTTCTCGCTCCAATGGCGGGCGCACAGACTAGGATGGTCGGCGCGCAGTACGGTGGCTATGGTCGGATGGGCTAACGCCCGATGACCGTTCCCTATGGCGCGCTGATGCGCAATCGCCGGCCTACGCTGGAAGACCTGCTCAAAGGGCAGGGGAAGCTACCGGAGGCGCTGCCGGCGCTGCCAGAGCTATCTTCGCCCCAGCCGCCCCGGCGCGTCGAGCCAATGCTTGCCCCGCCTGCGCTGCCGCCACCCCCTGTGGACGACCGCGCCGAAATGCTACGCAAGGCGCAGGAAGAGACGGAGCGGCGGATGGCGGAAGAGCGCCGTGCTGGGCCGCGCTTCCCCGAGCCAGAGCCAGAGCCGGCCCCGCCACCGCCTCCCCCCCCACCGCCACCACCGCCCCCGCCGGCCGAGGACAGGACGCCCAAGGGGCCGAAGGTGCCGGAGCCAGAGGAACCGGCGAGTCCGCCGCCGCCTCAGCGTGGGCCGCAGCCGGCTCCAGCCGTGCCGCCTCCGCCCCCACCGCCTGACGAGCCAGAAGTGCCGCCAATGGACGAGGGGACAACCGGGCCGCGCAAAGGGCCGAAGATTCCCGAGCCGGAGCCGGAAGAGCCACGGTCGCCAGCGCCGCCAGACCGGTCGCGGCCGCCGTTGGGGCCGACGAACCTGCCGCCGACGACGCCAACGACGCCATCCCCGCCAGTGGCCCCACGGGGCGACCGTACGGCGACGCCGCGAGATGACGATAAGAAAGAAGAGCCGCGCAAGGCCAAGCCCCGCCCCAAACCGGGTCGTCCGCGCTGGAACTTTCGGAACATGATGGCGTCCTACGGTAACATGGGCGAGCTGGGGTATGGCGGCGAAGCTATCCCAGAGCTGGTCGAATATCTCCAACAGGAGGAAGCGCGACAGGGACGTCGCAAGTCGCGCATCCAAGACCTGCTCGCTGGACAGCAGGTGCAACCGCCGATTTTCCTTCCGAGGTAACTAATGGCCACGAGCTACGCAAATCTTTTCGGCACGAATGGCGCTGGCCAGCAGACGACCAGTAACCTGTTCGGGCAGCAGGCGGCTGCGCCGAAACAACAGTATCAACCGCCTCAGACTTTCTCGCAGATGCAGCAGCAAGGGATGGCGCGTCCGGCCCCCCCGCAGGCTAAGCCGTTCCAGCAGTACGGCGGCTCGCAGCAGGCGCAGCAGGCGCGGACGGCCATGCTCGGCCAGCTCCAGCAACAGCTCGCCCAGCCGACCCGTTTCGACACGCAGGCGTTCCAGCAGATTCGCGGGGCGCAGCAGGCACAGCTTGGGCAGGAATACAAGGGGATGCAGCAGGAGCTGGAGGAGCGGCTGGCCCGGCAAGGGCTGTCCGCCTCGACCTTCGGCTCTGGGCGCTTTGGCGACCTCGCCGGGCAGCAATCCCGCGCCTTGGCCGGCCTCGATGCGCAGCTTCTGCAAGCCGCCGCGCAGACGCAGGCGCAGGACCGGCTGGCTGCGATGCAGGCGGCGCAAAACTTTGCCGAGTTGGCAGGCGCACAGGACTTGCAGCAGTTCGAAGCCAACCGCGTTGGGCAGGCCACCGAGTTTGAGCAGGGGCTTCGCGCCGCCGAGTTCGGCCAGCGCCAGTTCGAGCAGGCTGGGACGATGGGCTTGTCGCAGGCGCAGCTCGGTGAGCAGGCGCGGCAGTTCGATATTCAGCAGCAACTGCAAGAGACGATGGGGCTGGGTCAGTTGGGTATCAACCAGCAGGAAGTCAACCTCCGGGCGCAAGCGTTGCAGCAGCAGGCGGCGTCCGAGGGCCGGTCACTCGACTTGCAGGCCGCGCGTGACCAAGCGCAGCGGGAGCAGTTTGCCACACAGTTTGGCGAGCAGCGGGCCGCGCGTCTCGACCAGTTGGGGATTTCGACCCGTGAGCTGGACCTTCGCGCCCAGCAGTTGGCGCAGCAGGCATTTATGGAAGGTCGCAGTCTCGACCTGCAAGCGGCGCGTGATGCGGCCGAGGTCGACATTCGCGGTCGGCAGTTGCAACAGGAAGCGCTGTTGCAGGGTCGTTCGCTGGACTTGCAGCAAGCGCGGGACATTGCGCAGAACGAGCAGACGGCCGCGAACCTGCGCCAGCAGGACCAGCAGTTCCGTCAGCGCTTGTCCGTCGAAGACCGACAGTTCAACGACCAGCTCGCCGAACAGCGCACGCAGCGCTTGCAGCAGTTGGGCGTCAGCGAGCAGCAGTTTGGCCTCGAAGCCGCGCGCATCAGGAACGAGTACGAGCGGTCAGGACAGCAGATTACCAACCAGCAGGCGCAGTTTCAGGCCGAACTAGCACTTCGCACCCAGCAGGTGCAGAACGAGTTCGCACTGCAAGGCCGGCGCGTGTCGGTCGAAGAAGCCGCGCAAATTGCCCAGACGCAGCAGTTTGAGGCGCAGCGGAAGCAGCGCGACGCCGAGTTTGAGCGCACGATTGGCGCAGAACTCCGCCGCGTTGGGGCTACCGAGAAGGAAGTGGCCGACCGCAAACTGATGTTCGATGACGAGCTGGCGTTTAAGATAGACCAGCTTGAACAGCAAAATGAACAGTTTACCGTTGAAACACGGTTGCGCCGTATGCTCGGCATGACCGAGGCAACAGGTGTGATATACGACGAGCAAGGCCGGCCCACTACAACGGGCGGACAGTTGCGTTTGACGCAACCGTCATTGCAAGCGCAGCAATCCCTGATGGTGCAGCTTGCTGGCATTATGTCCGGGGCAACGGCCGTGCCGCCAGAATACAGCAATTTGCTAAAAGCCTTGATGGCAGCTTTTGGCGCACCATCAACTCCAGGCGATGACACTGGTAATAGTGGCAGTGGCCCCAATGAAACTGGACCAACCGGTGGAACGGTTGACCCGCTGTTTGCTCCCCGTCCTCCGCAACCTTAAACGAGAGCCGGTATTATGGCACGATATGGCGCATTGACCGCACTGCAAGCCGCGCTGCTGGGTATCTCCGGTGGCGCGCAGGGCTTGGTGCAAGCACGGGAACGCGAGCAAAAGGCAAGCGAGCGGCAAAAGCAGTTTGAGCGCGAAGAGCTACGCGACCAGCGCGAGATTGCGCGCGACAAAGCCGAGGCTGATTATCGCGCGGCGCAACTGCGGCAGCAGGCCGAGGAAACGAAGCAGCGTGGCATTTTGACCAGAGAAGAAATTGCCGGGCGCGAAAAAGTGGCCGGCATCCAAGCTGGCGCATCGGCAGCGGAGCGCGCGTTGCGTAAACTTGAGTTGGACGACAAGCGCAAGGCATTGCAGGACGAAGCCGAGGCGTGGTGGAATCAGACGGTCATCCGTTCGCCGGCAGAGTTTGCCGATGCAACGCCAGAACGAAAAGCCGCCGCCGCGCGCGCCGCTAGAACGTTTGATCGGTTGCGCCAAAACCGAGGAGGAGCTGACGCGCGTGAACTAATTACAGCTACATATGCCGCCGAAAAGGCTTATGAGTTGCAACGTTCTCTGCGGGAGAAGGCAAATCCTACGATACCGATACCAGAGGAAGTGCCGTCTGGGTATCTCCCGCCGGAGCGTGGTACATCACGCGGTAGACCGATGGCGATGTCTTTCCCTGCGCCGGCTGGCGGCAGCACACCACAAAGTAAGGCGGATATGTGGGAAGACTTGGTCAATAATAAGGGATACACGAAGTCTGCTGCGACGGCTGAAGTTGAACGGAGGTTTGGTCGGTGACGGCCCCTTACTCGCCGGATAACCCCTTTGCGCCAAAGGGCGGTGGGTATTCCCCGGATAACCCCTTTGCGCCAAAAGAAAACAGGGGGTTGGTCGGCCGCGCCATTGGCGCAACCTCGACGGCGCTGGGGCCGCTTTTGCAGACCATCGCCGAGGGCATGGCCTACGCTGGCCCGACCGGTGCGCCTGCGCCAACCCGTGGCCCGACGCCCCGGCAACGCATGGAAGAAGTGACTCGTGCCTACGAGACAACCGTTGCATCGGAGCGAGAGCGGCTAGCACAGGACTACCCAAAGACGTCGCTTGGCCTTGGGCTAGGCGGAGCGCTTGGTCGTTATGCCATTGCATCGCGCATCCCCGGCGGCGCATACGCCCTCGGTGCAGCGGAAGCGGCGGCATCCAAGCCAGAGGAATCCATTGCCAGCTTGCTATCCCGTGGCGCTGGCATGGTGGGCGCGGAAGGTGCGGCCGGAGCGTTGCAGCGTACCGCCGAGTCGCCTATCGGGCGCGCGCTGACCGACATCGGGTTTGGTGCGGCTGTCGACCTTGGCGTCGGTGCCTACCGTGGCTTTGCCGGCGCACGCCGCGCCAAGAAGCAGGCTACCAAGGACCAGCAAGACCTGACCGAAGCGCTGGCTGCCGTCCGAGCCACCCGTGGCGAGCCAATGGCGACGCCTATCACGCGGCAACTGCCCGGCCCGTCCGATGACTTTGTGCAAATGGGCGAGACGGTGCAACGGTCAGCGCGCGAGGTGCAGCAGGAGCTGACCGGCGGACTAGCCGCAGTGCGAGGCGCACGCGGCGAACCGATGGCGACGTCCATCGTGCGCGAATTGCCTGCGCCGTCCGGTTACGTCATGCCCGAGTCGCTGCCCAAGGCGTTGCCAGCGCCCAAGTTTCCGCCCGAAAGTCCGCGTTTTCGCACGCGCACCGTCGGCGAGGAGCGCGCTGCGCTCGCAGAGCAGCAACTGCGAGACGCGAAGAACCTGGATGAGGCCATCGCCGCACGGCAGGCCGAGTGGGAGGCGACACAGGCGCGCACCGTCAAGGCACTGGAAGAAGAGCCGAGCCGGTTCCCCGGCAGTCCGACGTTCCAGCCACCGCCACCCAAGCTCACCCCGCGCAGTCTGCGCGAAGGGCTAGAGGAGCGCGCCACCAAGCTCGCCGCCATGGGCGAGAAGCGGCAGGCGGCAGAATTGCAGCGCCGCATTGATTTTTTGGACGAGATGCGCAAGCCGTGGGATGAGCTGACCGATGCCCAGAAGCGCCAGTTCGAGACGTTCATGACCTACTATGAGTCTCGCAAGGCGCAGGGGCTGGTGCCAGCCGCCGAAGGCGCGACCCGGAAGCAATTCGTCAAGGCGCAGAACCGGGCGCTGCGGCAGTTAACGGCGATGGAAGGCTGGTTCTCCCTGCCCGAGGCGCAACGCGGTCAGTTCTTGGAGGCGATGCAGCAGGGCAGCCTTGCCCGGCGCATGGAGGGCATGGAGAACGAGTGGCAGAAGGCGGTGGCTGACTTCCGCATGACCCCGCTCGACCAAATCGTCATCATCAACCCGGCCACCGGGCGCGAAGTCACCATTGCCGCCGCCCTCAAGCGTCCCAAGAGCCACCCGGCGCGGTTCGAGGCCGAGGCGTTCATGGACGAGCTGTACACGGCCACCCGTGAGCTAACCGAAGGGACGACGAGCGGCCGGGGCCGCACTCCGTTCTTTGAGTCTCGCATCGGCGAGCGCCCCACGGCGCGAGCGGCAGCCGAGCTGCCCCCGGTGCCGCCGTCCGAGGCCGAGCGGAAGGCCGCACGGGCGGCTGGCGAGCCGGAGCGGCGGAAGGTAGAGCGCAGCCTGTACCAGCAGTTGGGCGGAAAGGCGTATGACATTGGCGGGCTGGTTGGCGAAGTCGGTCGCATTGGACTGCGAGAGGCGCGCAATCGCATTGGTGCAGCCGACCCAGCGCTTATCACGGCCGTCGCCCGGACCTTCGGCGGGGCTGCCGTGGGCGGAGTAACCGGCGCGTCCATGGGCGAGACGCCCGAAGAACGCCTTTCCTTGGGGCTAGGCGGGGCACTAGTTGGCGCTGGCATGGCTGCAGGTATTCCGGCCCTGCGAGGCGGGGCCGAGGCCGCAGGAGTCAAACTGAACGAAGCGCTGGAAGACATTGCCGAAGTAGCCGCACGAAAGCGCATGCGCGCGCCGGGGGGTCGCCCGTTCGAGGCCACCCCCGAGGGGCTGACCGAGATAGGCGTGGCAGGGGTCAAGCGCGGGATGCCTGTTCCCGAAGCCGTCACGGCGTCTCGCGTGGGTGCGCCGCTGACCGCAGCGGCCGACGCTGTGGTGCAGGAAGACCGCAAGCTGTTGCAGCGCCTTGGGTTACCGCCTGACCTGCAAGACATGCTGGCCCCGCGCATCGCTGCGATTCGGTCGGGAATGGGCGAGGTACAGAGTTGGCAGACCGTGTCGCGAGAGGCGGCGAAGCTGCTCAACACGCAGCGCGAGAATCTGGCGAACATTGCGCCGAAGAACATGACCGGCGCACAAGGGCTGGCTATTGCGTCGTTGGTGCGCGAGAACACCGAGACGATTGGCAGCAAACTGGCTGCCATCAAAGCGCTTGACCCATCGAATAGCGCTGGGCGGCTAGCGCTAGAAAAAGAAATTGCTGACCTCGATACTGAAACGGCATCATTGCTGTCAACGATTATGGCGGGTCGGAAGGCGCAGGCGCAGGCGCTCAACGCCAACAAGATTCTGGCCAACCTGACCAGCGACCCGACCTACTGGCTGATTCGTGGGCAGCGTGTCAAAGGTGCGCTGGAGTTGACGCAAGAAGAGCGCACTAACATTGCCAACCTGCTTAACAAAGGTGAAGCCGGGCGTGGCGAGTTGTTGCAATATCTTGCTTCTTTGCGCAAAACAAGCTGGCTTGGACAGGCCGCACAGATGCGTCGCGCCTTCTTCCTGACCGGACTATCCGGGCGTATTCGTGACGTCATCTCGACCGGTAACACGGTTCTAGTGGCTCCGATTCTGCGCGCCGGCGGAGGCGCAGCGGCGGATGCGCTAGTGTCGCGGTATATCGCCGGCAAGCTAGGTGGCACCGCAGCACAGTACCGCACGACGGCAATGCCCCGCAAAGAAGAGTTTGTCGCCATGTGGAACGGAGCTAAAAAGGGCGTGAAGCAAGCGGTGGACATGCTTGGCCTTGAGATGGTTCGGCGCGGGCAGTTCAAAGATTTGGCCGAGTTTACGCGCGCAGTGCAAGTCGACCCCGACCTGCTGTCGCGCATGGACATCCCACAGCAAATCAACATTACCTCGCTGTTCCCCGGCATGCCGGGCGCTAACATGCTGGCTGACGTCTTTCAGAAGTACACGATGAAAGTCGCCGGCGCGAGCGACCGCATATTTCGTGGCGCAGCGTATGCGGGGTCGTTGGACGAAGCGGCACGGTTGCAAGCTGCGCGCGAAGGACTGACTGGCGCAAAGGCTACCGAGCGCGTGCGCGAATTATTGCTGCGACCAACAGATGAAATGGTCGCTGACGCTATTTTGCAATCCGAAATATTGACGTTTACCAATGAGGGGTCATTAGCTAGCGCCATTTCTCATTCGGGTGCGATTTTTAGTCGCTTTGGGGAAAAAGGGATTCGTGCTGGCGCGGCCACAGAAGCTGGCGTCAACATAGCGCTTCCGTTTCGGCGCACGCCAGCAAACATTGCAACGCGCGTTGCCGAGTTTACGCCCGGCCCCGGTACGTTGATGCTAATAAAGCGCGCAATGAACCTCAACGCAGACATTGCTGCTGCTGCGTTGGAATCCAAGCAGATGGGGAAAATCTCGCCAGAGCGTTTACGCACGATGCGACAGGAGCAACGGCGTCTGGTGCAAACGCTTACAAGCCAAGCCTCTGGCGTTGGTTTGCTGGCACTTGGCATGTATCTCTACGACCAAGGCATCCTTACGGGCGACATGCCAAGTAGTGATAAAGAACGCGAGCAGTGGGCGCTAGAAAACAAGAAGCCCAACTCAATTCTTATTGGTAACCAGTGGTTTCCGCTAGGACAGATTGCGCCATTTGGTAACATCATCACGATGGCCGCGTCTGTTATGCAGAACGCCGAACTCGAAGAAAGACGAACGCTTGGGTTTGGCGGCGTTTTGGCGCGCGCGCCGCTAGCCGCACCTCGCAGTATTTTGAACCAACCAATGGTTACTGGACCGCAGCAAATGCTAGAGGCCGGTACTGGCGGCGCAAGAGAGCAAGAGCGTTTTGCGCGTGGAATGGCCGGGTCTATTGTCCCATCGGCTATTGCGCAAATTGCACGCTCGGAAGCCTTGGGCGGTGGCGTTGTACGCGAACCACAAACGGCGCTGCAAGCCATCTTGTCTCGCATCCCCGGCGCGCAAGAATTGGTGCCAGAGCGCTTGAATATTTTTGGCGAGCCAATGACAACCGGCACCAGTATTGGGTTGATGTCTCGCGACTTGCGTCGCGCTGACAAGACCGTCGCCGAGCTAGCGCGTGCCGGAGCCGAGGTTGACGCCATCCAGAAGTGGCGGGACGAACCGTTCGAGCAGTACCAGATGCGGCAACGTCTCGCCGGGCAGAATACGCGCATGGCCTTGAACCAACTCTTCATGGAGCCGTATTACCTCGCCGCTACGGACAATGAGAAACGCGAGTTGATTAGCGATTACGTCAAGCAAGCGCGCAAATATACCACGGAATACTTGAAGGCGCGGGGAATTCGCGAGCCGGAGAAGAGACGATGAGTGTATCGCATTACTCGATGGTCGTGGGGGTGGTGACGGGGCTGGGCAGTGCGCTGATACAAGCGGCCAGCCCCACGGTCATCAGCTCGGGCGACTTGGGGTTCACCATCCCTATCGTCGCCGCCCTCATCAGCGCCGCGGTCAGCTATGGGATGCTGCGTGGCACGGTGAAGGCGATTGAACGGGACATCAGTCTGTTGCGCAACGAGGTCACGAAGGACTTCAGTCACATGCGCGAGGACGTCGGTCATATTTATAACTTGGTCCGCGATACCACTTCTCGCATGGCGCACCTCGAAGGGCGCTTGGAGGGCGAATGAGCAACGGCACCCTGTTTCGCACCAAAGACGGCGACCTCGACTTGCTCTGGGTCATGCTTGGCGCACACCTTGTCTTGGGCTGGGTGCTGACGCTGGCAGGGTTGCAACTCGGCGAGAAGGCGTTCGTCGTGGCTGTCACCAATAACGTGGTCAGCATTTTGATTCTCGCTATTATCAAGGTGCCGATTGACCGCGCACGCCTGCTGGCTCCGGCGCTCAAGCAAGCCACCTCGGCGCTTGGCAAGCCGCCTTTCCCCGACATGGACCACAACGAACATGATTGAGTGCCAGACGCACCACTTCTCGGCGCGGTTGCCCGGCGTTCCCGTCACTCGCATCATCCTGCACTGCGACGCCAGCCCCAACGAGCGCGCCACCATCAACTGGTTCGCCAATCCCAAGGCCAACGCCAGCTATCATGTGCTGATTGGGCGGGACGGGCGCACCTACCGGTTTGTCGAGGACAACAAGGTGGCATGGCATGCCAAGGGGCATAACCGGGATTCGCTGGGGCTGTCGTTCTCGAACCGCAATAACGGGGTCGAGCCGCTGACCCCGGTGCAAATCTCGGTCGCCAAGGGGCTGATTCAGCGCTGGCTGCGTGGCATCCCGACCATCCGCACCATCACGACGCACAAGGACGTCGACCCCAAGCGCAAGACCGACCCGTATAACGCACCCAACTTCTGCCTCGACGAGTTCAAGGAGTTGCTGAGTCACTATGTCTAGCGCCCCACGGTTCATGCTGTGGCCGGTCATCTTGATGGCTGGGCTGGCGGGCTACCTGTTTGGCAAGGGGCCGACCCCGCCGCCGGTCCTGCCAGACCCGGCGATTGCCCGGTTAGATACCGTCTATGTGCGGGATACCCTCACGCTCTGGCGCACGGTGCGGCGCATTGACACCCTGACGCAGACGGTCGAGCGTTGGAAAACCGACACGCTCGCAGTCACGCAGTATGTCATGCTCGCAGACTCAACACTGCAAGCCTGTGCGAGCGTTGTGCGAACCTGCGAGCAGCGCTTGGAGCTGGAGCGTCAAAACAGCGTCAAAGCTACGCAGACCTTGCAACAAACGCTCGCCGAGGCCAAGCGCGGCCGCTGGCTCTGGGCACTGGCCGGCCTCGGGGTAGGTTCCCTCGCCCGACTCATGCCATAGGAGTTCCAATGCCCACCCCGCGCCGCCGAAAGCCCCAAGCGCCCCTGCGCGACGACCTGATGGACGCGCTGCGCCGCACCGGCAAACATGCGACGCCACCCAAGGTGCCGCTCCCCAACACCACCACCGCGATGCAACTGCTCCGCGCGGTTGGCGTCTTGGCCCTAGGCTTTGCGGCCTGTGCCATCCTCGCCGGCCTCTTTCTGCGCCTGACGCTCTTCGTCGCCGGCGTCTAACCGCTCCCAGCCGGGGGCGGTTTTCGCTTGCCCGGACTCACGTTCTTGACAGAATGTAGTCAGGACATGTATCCTGTGGGCGCAGGTCCACTCACACTCTGGAGGTAGTATGCCGGTACACAAGTTGGCGAATGGCCCCATCACCCTCACCATCGCGTCGGTGGTCGAGAGCGAGGGACAGTACGGCCCACAGGTGAAGTTCGTGGGACAGGATGGCATGGAAGTGTACGTCAACAAGGCTCCCGCTGACCGTGGCGTCGGGCGCTTGAACCTCACGATGGACACCGTCGTCGGGCAGACCATCAAGTTCCAGCAAGTCAAGAAGGACGGCAAGACCTTTACTAACCTCGACTTGGCCGCGCCGGGAAGCGAGGGCATCAGTGCGCCAGCGACGCAGACCACGACCACGGCGGCGATGACTGTGGCTCCGCGCCGCAGTGTCGAGGAGTTGGACGCGCTGTACGAGCAGTGCCTCGGCATTGCCATGAAGCACCTCGTCGGGCGCTTCGATGATGCGGGGATTGCCTACGACGGCGCGACGATTGCCAGCGCGACCGCCACGTTGTTCATCCAAGCCACCAAGTAACGGGAGAGTACCGATGGCACAACAGCTCAACATCGACGTCGTCCTGCGTCAGGTCCAGCAGGACGTTGCCACCCTGCGTGAAGAGGTGGCCAAGATGAACACATGGGTCATGATGCTGGACGTCCAGCTTGACAGCCTGCAACACGACTTGCGCAAACTGCGGACGGAGTTGCCGCAGATGGGGGAAGTATGAAGCCGTCCTATAGCACGATTGTGGATGCCCAGCGCCTCATCGGAGAGTTCGAGCGCATCATCACCGAGTTGGCGTTCCAAATCAACGAGTGCCAGCGTGAGGTGAAGAAGGCACAGGACGCCCTCGCCGAGCAGACGCAGGAGGGCAAGTGACGCCCACCGTCACCAACCTGTACGGCGCACCGGAGGCGCTGGTCGCCGCCGTCACCAACGACCCGTATGATGCAGGGGCGAGTGACATCAGCGTCACCAAGCTCATCGACGCGCCGCAGAAGCGGGTGCTGGACCGCAAGCACAGCGAGCAGTTGACCGTCGATGTGTCCGAGCGCATCTGGGCGCTGACCGGACAGGCGTTGCACCACATTCTGGAGCGCGCCGAAACGAACGAGCTAGTCGAGCAACGCTTGTTTGCCGAAGTAAACGGGTGGGTGCTGTCCGGGCAGTTCGACCGACTGCACCTCGGCACCAAAACGCTGCAAGACTACAAGTTCACGACGACGTACAAGGCCGACGGCGATGACAACTGGATTCGGCAGTTGAATGTGCTACGCTGGCTCGCCTTTCAGCACGGGTACGAAGTCGACAAGCTGGAAATCGTCGCCATCTTCCGCGATTGGCGGCGCGGCAGTGCGGAACGCGACTCACAGTATCCGCAACAGGCTATCAAGGTCATCGACATCCCCGTCTGGCCCTTGGACGAGACGTATGAGTACATCCAAGAGCGCATCGCCGTGCATCAAGCGGCGCAGAACGGGACGTTCGTGCCGTGTACCGACGACGAGCGCTGGTACACGGGGACAAAGTACGCGCTCATAAAACCGGGTGGCAAGCGCGCCGTGAAGGTGGTCGAGGACACTGACCCCGCCGTCGTGCAAGCGCTGATTGACGAGGCCGCACAGAAGCAGTACACCGTCGACATTCGCGTCGGCGAGTACCGCCGCTGTGCGAGCTACTGCGAAGTCAGCGCGTTCTGCGAGCAGTGGCAGAAGGCCAAACAGCTCCAGCCACCCCCAGCCGAGATGACCGATGAGTCCACGCCCATCGAGTAGCAAACGGGCCGTACAGGCGACGCGCCGTCAACAGATGAAGGCCATGTACTTGAGTGGCCTCAAGCTGCGGGACATCGCGCTTGCCATGAACGTGACGTATCAGTCCGTGCATCAGGTGCTGACCCGCATGGGGGTGCCGATGCGCCCCCGTGGGGGCAACACCGGGCCACACAGCCGCCGGAGGAAGTAGCCATGCCTAACTTGTCCATTGTGCCAGCCGCTGCCGTGCTGGACGCCACGCTAGACCATACCCATCTTCGGGTGCTGTGCGCCATCGGAATTCACACCGACGCCGCCGGGGCCGGCGCATGGGTCAGCGTCAAGACCCTGTGCAAGGAGGCGGGGGTGTCCGAAAGCACCGTGCATCGGGCGCTGGCGACCCTGCAAGAGCGCGGGTATGTGCGCATCACGGCGCGCACCGGCAAGACGAACCTGTACGAGGTGGTCTTGCAGGGGGTGTCACCCGTGGCACCGGGGGGTGTCACCGATGACACCGGGGGGGTGTCACCCGTGGCACCCAAACGACCCCAGAGAACGACCCCTAAAACGGAGGGGGCGCTGAAAGCCACATCGGATGAGCGCGCCATCGTGAAGGAGTTGTGGGCGCTGTACCCCAAGCGCGAGGGCGAACAGCCGTTCATCCCCGCCGAGCGCGCCATCGTCGCTTTGTTGCGGCAGGGCATCAGCCCGTTCCGCTTGGCCAATGCGATACGCGGCTACGAGCGCTACCTTACCCACGAAGGGTGGGTCGGGACGCGCTTTGTGCGCACCATCGCCCGGTTCTTCGGGCAAGAAGAACACTGGCGCGAGTACGACGAGTTGCGGGTATTCGGCCGCACCCGTGACGAGTGGGTCCGGTCGGGGCAGGACGCCGCCGAGTTCGACCGCTTGGTGGCGCAATACAACGACACGCCGAGGTGAGTATGACAGGCATGAACATTCCGCTCATGTTGCATGAGCATGGGCGGGCAACCATCGAAGAGCTGGACCGCGAGATTCGCACCACGACCGAACGCTTGGCGCAGTTAGTGCAACAGCGCGTTATGGTCCAGGCGCACCTAGCGTTGAGCGAAGCGTCGCAACGCTCAATCACCACCCCCGCACTGGAGGACAGCCATGCCGCACGGGAATGAGCGCTGCGAGTACTGCAACATGCGCGAAATAGACGGGCATCGCTGGGACTGTCCGGCGTCGGACGAGGACGCCGAGGATTGGGCCGAAGATGACGTCGCAAACGAGGACGATTGGTGGAATGACGACGACGAGGAGGAGGTGCCAGATGCCAGATGAATCGCTGATGGGAGGTGCGTATCACGGCCCGAGCAACAGCCCCGGCCTGACGCGCCGCGAGTATTACGAGATGCAAGCCGAGTGGGACGACCGCAACGAGGACCACAGCGACGGCCCTGACCGGGACGAGGAGGGCGACGACGATGGCGCATAACATCGACTTGCCTCGGCATCGCTACTGCTACGTCATCGAATCCGCGGTGCATCGCAAGGGCAGCGAGGAGAAAACGCTGCCCTGTGTCTGGTGGGGGATGAGTGCGACGCCGGGCCGGATGTTCGGGTGCCACATCCTGCTGGAGTCGGGCGCACTGGTAGTGGATGTGCCACTGCATGCACTGCGACATCAACCCGATGCGACACAACGCTGGTTGCCCGAACAGGCACAGCGCTGGGACTGCTACGGCTGGTCGGTCGAGGCGCATGAGCCGCGCTATCTCGCTGACCTGCGCTGTCGCGTCCTGTCCGAGGACCATCGTACCGTCGCGCACACGGGCGACATCTGGTTCTATTTAGACCATGTGTTGGACGGCTACTCACTGGAGCCGGGCCAACACAAGCACCATTGGGTGGTTGCGCTAACCGAAGGCACGTTTACCTGTGTCCCGCAAGACATGGTGTTGCTGACCGAATTGAGCTTCACGCAAGCGGGCGACATCCCGCCCATCAAACGGCAAACCAAGGTGTGGTCATGCGAGTGAGTTTGAACGAGTGCGAGCAACGGCTCGCCAAGTTCCTGGGGAAAGCGCGTCGCAGTGCGAACCGCAGCGCCGGAACGACCGACCGCAAAGTGTCGTCCGAGGACGGCGGGGTAGTGGATTTGGAAGGCATCGCCGGCGAATTGGCGTTTTGCAAAGCGTGTAACGTGTGGCCCGACATGACGTTAGACGAGCGGCCGGCGTTCGACTGCGTCGTCGGGGGGCTGACGGTCGATGTGAAGTCTACGATGTACGCCACCGGTCGATTACTTGTCACGATGGACAAGGTCGCATACCCCGCACAGTATTACGCACTCGTCACCGGGATGTTTCCGGGGGCGTACACGGTGCGCGGGGTGGTTGCCGCGTCGGCGGTGTTCAAGCCCGAGCGCATCATGGATTTGGGGTACGGCCCCGCCTACGCGGTGCCACAGGAGGATTTGACACCGGTGTCGGTGTGGTTGGACCTCGTCAAGTCATGGGGGCAACCGGACCATGGCTAACGGGAAGGGCAGTGTCCAACGACCGCTCGCGGTAGATGCCGCGACGTTCGCTGCCCACTACGACAACATCTTTTACGCACGGGGAGACGGGACTGATGCAACAGATGGACGGACGGGGGATACTGGCGAGTACCCTGCTACGGGGGAGTCACGGCGCGAAGAAGAGCGGGAAGAGCATCGCGTTCCGTTGCCCTCGACACAGTGACAGTACCGCCAGTGCATGGCTGGGCGAGCATGCGTGGGGATGCAGTGCGTGTGGCTTCACCGAGTCACTGCGAACACTGGCGGAGGAGCTGGGCGTCGCGTTGCCCGACGAGCGCAGCAAGGGGCTAACGCTCGCCGAGTACTGCGAGCGCAAAGAGCTATCACGCATGGCGCTGGAACGCGCCGGCGTCACCGAACGGGTCGGCCAGTACGGCGACCCGATTCTCGCCATCCCGTATCGCGATGCGACGGGGCAGACGATTCGCACCAAGTTGCGCACCCGCACCGGCACGTTCTGGGATAAAGACGGAGTCGGCACCCCGCTCTACGGGCAGGATGTGCTAGCCCAGACGCCGCGCGAGACGCCCGTCCTGCTGGTTGAGGGCGAGTCCGACTGCCATGCGGGGTGGCAACGCGACCTCTGCGTGGTCGGCTTGCCCGGTGCGTCGCAGTGGAAAACCGAGTACACGGCGCTGCTTAAAGACCGGCCCGTGTTCGTGTGGCAAGAGCCAGACGAGGGCGGCGCGACACTGGTCGCTGCTGTCGCGCGCGATGTGCCGAAGGCGCGGGTGATTCGCGACGTCGTCTACGAGGACAGCGTCGTGAAAGATTTGTGCGACTTGCATCAGCGCGTCCCCGACGACGACGAGTTTAGCGCCGTCATGCAGACGCTTCGCGACCGGGCGACGCCTATCGGAGCCGAAGCGCCGGCGATGCAGTTTGATAGCATCACGGGGCAGACCCTCGCACAGATTCTCGACGAGAAACTGGCTCCGATTGACGCCGTGCCGACGCCGTTGCCCGGCTGGAATACGCTGTGCCACGGCGGGGGCGGCGGCATCGGCATTGCGCGGGGATGGTTCATCACCATCGGCGCGAACACGGGCAGTGGTAAGTCGTTGTTCGCCTTGAACTTGACGTCGCATGCCATCCAGCACGGCGAGGTGGTGACGTTCGTTTCGCTCGAAATGGGCCGCTCCGAACTGGCGACGCGCTTGCTGTCCATCGTCAGCGGCGAACCTGTGGTCGAGCTGGAACAGGGTGCGCACTTCTTGCAAGACAGCTACACCCGCGCCGCGAAAGCACTAGATGCGGTGCGTGAGCGCACGGGAGGGCATGTGCTAGTCAACCGTCGCCCCCTCTCGAAGCTCGCCGACGTCACGGCCTTGATAAAGTATCACGCCGAGGTGCATGGGTCGCGCTTCTTCATTGTCGACTACATGCAACTCGCATGGACGGCGAACAGCGCGAGCATCTACGACCGGATGGAGATGGTCGCGCATGCGCTTCGCGATACGGCGCAGACCCTGAACGTTACGCTCATCGGCCTCTCGCAATTCAACCGCCAGACCTCGGCGGCACGGTCGGAACGGCCCGTCGCACAGGGGTTGATGGGCGGGTCGGCCATTGAAAACGACTCGCATCAGGTGTTATTGCTCGACCATTCGCGCATGGTGCGCACCGGATTGCAGGGCGATTCGTGGCTTATCATGGACAAGAATCGGCACGGCTCGCTTGCCGACATCCCGATTCGCTGGGACTATCGCACCCTGCGACTGTTGCCCCGCACCCCCACCATCGACGAGCAAGAGCGCATCCACGGGCGGCTTACCCGAAGCGGGAGAATCTAAATGGGACGCATGCAACGGGTCAAAGGCGCGATGTTCGAGCGCGACATCGCGAACGCGCTCGGCGCGAAGCGCAACATCGGGCAGGCACGGGACGGCGGCGATGACATCACGCTTGGTCGCCTGCGCATCGAGTGCAAGCGTCGCAAGCGGCTCGGCACGGTGCAGGCATGGCTCGCGCAGGCGCAGGCGTCGTGTGCGCAGGCGGGGGATATTCCCGTGGTCATCGCACGGGAGGACCACGGCGAGCCGCTGGTCATCCTGCGATTCGCAGATGCGCAAGCCTGGTTGCGGGCGTTGGCGGGCCTAGAACTTGACGCCGCTCGCAGTGCGTCGCATACTGCGAGCCATGCGACCACGGTGGGACGACCCCGAGAGCTTCGGCCCGCACCTGCCAGCGGGCTACAACGCGAAGGGCGTATTCGCAGAGGGGCCGCAGCCCCCGACGAACCCGCTGACGCGACTGCAAGCGCCTCGTCGCAGCGACGCAGCCGCCGATGCGCTGCCCCCGAACGTGGCGCAGAATGTGCTGACACGGGTGGCCAAGCGCGCGAAACGTCTCCGCTTGGCGCTCTTTACTCACCGTCCGAAGCCGCCCTCGACTCCGTCCGTGACCAGTTTTCGACTTGACCCCCCGCCCGAAAGGGGCTAGCTTACGGGAGCGTCGGCACTGGACATGCCATCGCTACTCTCCCTGTGTGCGGCACGGCTCTCACGGTTCATCACTGTGAGGGCCGTTGCCTTTTCGCCCCCTGTCACGGCGGCGTTTGTTATCCCACCACGCACGTTGTCCCGGTGTCCGGTTCGCAATGGCGTCCCGGCGCTTCGCGACCGTCGCCGCACGCTTGGCTCGCACAGATTCGCTTTGTGCGAGCTGTGCGGCCCGGCGTGCCAGCTCGGGGTCCGCGAACCCCTGCGGGGACGCCGACGGCGTGCCGACTTTTACGGCATGCACGACGGCGTTGTCGGGCAAGAGCGTGAAGCGCTTGCGCGCCCACTGGATAGCCGACGGCGCGTTGCTTGTGCGCACCGCGCCCAAGTGCCACTGCCGACTGCCGACTTGGGCGTAGCAGAGAAACGTGTGCATCATGACATCGTCTCCTGCGCGGACAGGAACTTGTATACCCGCTCCCAGAAAAACACTGGCACCCATGCGTGGGCGACGGCCATCATGGGGCGCGGGTGCATGTTCGCCATCTGCAAGCGCGCCGTCGCAACGTGGATGCGCTGTCCGACCTTGCGCTTCGCGAGGGCGGTGCCGTGCTTGGCGGCGAGCTTGTGAGCGATGGTCTTGGGATACATGTGCGTGTTCTCCTGTGTGTGAGTGAGTTACTTGCGGGTCGCGATGTACTGGACGATGCGCGTCGCTAACTCCGCGCCGCTCTCGGCGGTGATGCCACGGGCGAAGTGCGCTTGTAGCATCTCTTGCACATGCGACCGTCCGACGGCACAGCCAACGAGGTCGACGCCGAGCGACCGCCATTTCCCCGCATCGACGTCGCCGTCAGTGAGGTGGCCGTCGGTGTAAATCAGCACGGTGTCGGCCGCTTGCACCTTGTCCTTGTGCGCGGCAAGCGTCGCGTCCACCGACTCGCATCCCATACTGCAGGGGAAGCGCCCCAGTGCCGATGGGTCGAACGATGGCGGCACGACGGCGTGACTGCGACCGCCCGTGAGAACGACGGTGACGTCGAGGATGCCGCGACGGTGCAACGTGAGCAACGCCGCCGCGAACGTCGCGCCGTGATGACGCCAGTCGCTCATCATGCTCCCCGACTGGTCGAAGATGGCCAGCACCTTGCGCTTGCCGCTTCGCATCGACTGCGAACGGAAGCTTGACGGGTCGCCCGTCATGACGCCGCGCACATGCACCCGACTGCCCGACGTCGCCGTGCGCACCCGCACAGGGTCGACACTGCCAAGCAACCCCGCCAAGCGGTTCGCGATGAGCGGCGTGTTGCTCATGTCGATGGGGCGATGCCCTGCGTGTTGGTAGAAATCCTCGTCGGACAGTCGCAGTAAGTCGAGCGGCCCACCAAGAAAATATTCGAGGGCGCGTCGCTCGACAGGCGGCAACGTCGACGGGTCCACCTTCGGACAGCCGCCGCTGTAGTCGGGCGTCGTGGTGGAACCGCCGCGCCCCGTCGCGTAGCCGACGCCGCCCATGCGAGACGGCATCATGGGGATGTCCTTCGGGTTGTGCTTCGCCGCAGGGAATGTGTCGACCCAATCTTGCACGATGTCGAGGACGTCGCGTGTCGACTTGGCGTTGGCCATTTCCTGTGCGAACTCTGCGAGGACGTCGAACGTCGGACGCATCGGACCCACGACGCCGCGCCGCTTCCGCGCCGTCTCCGGTGTGCCCTTCCACTTGCCACGCAAATGGTGCTCAACCACCGATGGCGATCCGTCCGATACCTCGTGCAAGATGTACGACGCAAGCCATGCCAGTGGCTCCGTCGTGCCACCTTTCGCAGGGTCGGCGTTGTAGTGCGTCCACGAAAATAACCGCTTCTCGTCGAGCCGTGCGAGGTGTTCGATGCGCAAGTCTTCGGCGACGTTGAGCAA
>Ga0194115_10002897_pt1 | contig 19858 bp, 7 predicted proteins | sample TA2MahsurfametaG_3_FD_148656 | JGI IMG/M metagenome (GOLD analysis project Ga0194115, IMG submission 148656) | Freshwater microbial communities from Lake Tanganyika, Tanzania - TA2015002 Mahale S4 surface | ecosystem: Environmental > Aquatic > Freshwater > Lake | place: Tanzania: Lake Tanganyika... | reverse complement strand
TTCAAGGTGCAACTGGCGCTCAAGGTCCAGCAGGCGCTCAAGGTCCACAAGGATTTCAAGGTGCAACAGGCGGTAGTGGTGCTCAAGGTCCACAAGGTCTGACTGGTCCACAAGGTCTGACTGGTTCACAAGGTCTGACTGGTCCACAAGGTCTGACTGGTTCACAAGGTCTGACTGGTCCACAAGGTCTCACTGGTGCACAAGGATTACAGGGTGCAACTGGTCCAGCAGGTTCTAACAACGTAAGCACGCATGCCAAAACAGGTGGTCTTGCTGTTTGGTCATCAGGTGCACCTGCAGGAGCACAAGCAGCGGCAGACGGAGAAATTCGCGCCAGTGGTAATATTACCGCATTTAATACATCAGATCGTAGATTTAAAGAAAATATTCGTAAAATTGAAAATGCTCTCGAACTAATTAAACAAATTGAGGGTATTCGTTATGATTGGAAAGATGATTATCTACAATCAAGAGGTGGTGTTGACGGATACTTTGTTCGTAAACAAGACGTTGGTGTTATTGCACAAGATCTAGAGAAGGTTCTACCAGAAGTTGTTGTTCAGAGAGAAGATGGAACTTATGCAGTTCGTTATGAAAAAATTGTAGCATTATTGCTTGCAGCAATTAAAGAACTCGATCATAAACATGATTCATTAGTGGCGCATTTGAGGAAGGTATAATGCCGAATCCGAGTCAAACAACTGCAACTCAAATTAACACTGAACTTGGTAAATCATCATCATCAATTTTAAGATTAAATGATACGAAAACTATAAAATAGAGTTGAAGAATGCCATACGCAGAGTTTGCCGCAGCAATACTTGGACCATTATAAATATAAAAGAACAGAGTTCGAATGAGGCGTCAAAATGGCAAGTTTTTTAGAGTTATCGTGTGATCAGGGATCTGATTTTTCCGTAAATTTAGACCTCACGAACGATGACGGTTCGGTTATTAATATAGCAGGATATTCCTTTACCTCTTCAATTCGTAAATCTTATTATTCAGCTAATGTAACTGCAAATCTTACTGTGGCAATCGCCAATGCAGCCAGTGGAAATGTAAGTCTCTCAATGAACTCTGCAACAACTGCAAATGTAAAAGCAGGACGATACCTATACGACGTAAGAATGGTTCGTACTGATAGTAAAATTTCAAGAGTGATTGAGGGAATTATTACAGTTTCTCCACAAATTACACGCGGATAATGAGAGTAAGAGTAACTACAAGTAATACAACCACTACAGCCTCGATCGAAGCAAATAAAGCTCGCGGCGATCGCGTCATTGCAACTTCTGGCGGTATTGCCTTAATTAACACAGGCGCAGGTCTTACTGGTGGTCCAATTACCACTTCGGGAACAATTTCCGCGAATGCTGCAAATACAACTCAATCTGGTATAGTTCAGTTAAATGATACTTTAACATCTAATAGTATTACGCAAGCTGCAACTGCGAATGTTGCGAATTCGCTTTCTAATATCGCAAATACAAAACTTGACATTGTCGGTGGCACAATTACTGGCAGTTTAAATGTAAGTGGTAATTTAATTGTCTCAGGTAACACGATTACATTAAATGTTGAAACGCTTGTTGTTGAAGATAATGAAGTTGTACTTAGTTCAGGTGTAAGCGGCGCACCAAGTTTAAATGCTGGAATTATTGTTAATCGCGGCAATCAAAATAATGTGTTTGTTCGTTGGAATGAAACGACAGATAAATGGGGTTGGTCTGACGTTGATCAAAATTTTTATGCGTTTGATACAGCTCTTGATGCATATAATACAGCGAATAATGCATTATCCGTCGCGACAACTGCAAACACTGTTGCATTAATCGCAAATACGATAGCGAATCTCGCATTTAATCAAGCAAATTCTGCGTATGATGCAGCAAACAATGCAGCAGTGCGTGTCACTGCAAATACTGGATCAACTATTTCCGCAAATGTTATTTCGTTTAATAATACCTCAACAATTGCTGTTACAGTTACGGGTGCAGGCTCGAATGCGAATGTTTCATTTAATACTACGAATGCATTTCATAAAATATTCGTTTCTGATGGCACAACAAATACATATTCACTACCAACCACTGTTTCAAATGTAAATAATATTTTAGTAAGCATAGATGGCGTTATAATTATACCAACTCAAGATTATACAACGTCGGGAAGTGCATTAACACTTACTTTTATGCCGCCGAATGGATTAAATATTGAAGCAAGAGCATTAAGATAAATTAAAAAATGGTACAAAAAGTCTCGGTCTTTATGGGCGGAACTGGGGCAAATAACGCTGCAGACGCTCGGAACAACTTAGGAGTCTCATCGTCGGCAGTTACAAACGCCGCAGCGAACACTGTTGCCGTTTTTGCAAATAATAATTTAATTATCGCAAATGCGAATTTAAATTTTAATAATACAGCCACAATTAATGTTTCAGTTGTATCAAGTGGCACATTCGCAAATGTTGAGTTTAATGCGAATACTTCAACAATCGGTGGAGGAGGAGCACAAGGTGCTGTTGGTGCGCAGGGTGCACAAGGTGCCGTAGGTGCTCAGGGTGATCAAGGTGTGCAAGGAGCACAAGGCGCACAAGGTGCTCAAGGATTTGTAGGTACACAAGGTGCACAAGGTGTGCAAGGTGCTACAGGTTCTGGCGCACAAGGTGTGCAAGGTATACAAGGTGCTACGGGCGTTCAAGGTGTACAAGGTGCTACGGGTGTTCAAGGTGCCACGGGTTCTGGTACACAAGGTGCACAAGGTGTGCAAGGTGCTACAGGTTCTGGTACACAAGGTGCACAAGGTGTGCAAGGTGCTACAGGTTCTGGTGCACAAGGTGCACAAGGTGCACAAGGTGCACAAGGTGTTCAGGGCGCCATGGGCTCTGGCACACAAGGTGCTCAAGGCGTTCAAGGTGCTGTAGGTCTTCAAGGTCCGACAGGTGGCGCACAAGGTGTACAAGGTGCTACGGGCGTTCAAGGTGTACAAGGTGCTACAGGTTCTGGTACACAAGGTGCACAAGGTGTGCAAGGTGTACAAGGTGCTACGGGTGTTCAAGGTGCTCAAGGTATACAAGGTGCTACAGGTTCTGGTGCACAAGGCGCTCAAGGTGTACAAGGTGCTACGGGTGTTCAAGGTGCTCAAGGTATACAAGGTGCTACAGGTTCTGGTGCACAAGGCGTTCAAGGTGTGCAAGGTGCTACGGGCGTTCAAGGTGTACAAGGTGCTACAGGTTCTGGTACACAAGGTGCACAAGGTGTGCAAGGTGTACAAGGTGCTACGGGTGTTCAAGGTGCTACGGGTTCTGGTACACAAGGTGCACAAGGTGTGCAAGGTGCTACGGGTGTTCAAGGTGCTCAAGGTATTCAAGGTGAAATCGGAGTACAGGGCGCGCAAGGTATTCAAGGTACGATTGGTGCACAAGGTGCGATTGGTGCGCAAGGCGTTCAAGGCGCACAAGGAATTAGTTCAACTATTATTTTTTCTGATACATTTACTGCACCGTCATCAGCAGCAAACTTAGTTTATAATCTTTCGTATAATGTGCCTGCGATTGAACATATTTTTGTATATAAAAATGGTATAACATTAATTCCAATTACAGATTTTAACTTTGCGAATAGTAATACAATTACAGTTATAAGTTCTGGTGAGAGTGGTGATATTATTGATGTTCGATATTTTTCTTCAGCTGCTGCGGGACAAGGATTACAAGGATTTCAAGGAGTACAAGGTTCAACAGGTGCTGTAGGAGCACAAGGTGCGATCGGCGCTCAAGGCGCAGTAGGATTTCAGGGTGCACAAGGATTTGTTGGAGCGCAAGGTGCAGTCGGAGCGCAAGGAGATGTTGGTGCGCAGGGAGCACAAGGCGCTCAAGGTGCGATCGGTGCACAAGGTGCTGTTGGAGCACAAGGTGCGATTGGTGCTCAAGGATCACAAGGTGTACAAGGCGCGATTGGTGTACAGGGAGCACAAGGTGTACAAGGTGCGATTGGCGCTCAAGGATCACAAGGTGTACAAGGCGCGATTGGTGCACAAGGTGTGCAAGGTGCTACAGGTTCTGGTGCACAAGGCGCTCAAGGTGTACAAGGTGCTACGGGCGTTCAAGGTGTACAAGGTGCTACAGGTTCTGGTGCACAAGGCGCTCAAGGTGTACAAGGTGCTACGGGCGTTCAAGGTGCACAAGGTATTCAAGGTGAAATCGGAGTACAGGGCGCGCAAGGTATTCAAGGTACGATTGGTGCACAAGGTATTCAAGGTGAAATCGGAGTACAGGGCGCGCAAGGTATTCAAGGTACGATTGGTGCACAAGGTGCGATTGGTGCGCAAGGTATACAAGGTGCGATTGGCGCACAGGGTGTACAAGGAGAAGCAGGAGTTCAAGGTTCTCAGGGTGTACAAGGTGCTCAAGGAGTGCAGGGTGCTGTTGGAGCGCAAGGTTCGCAGGGTGTACAGGGTGCGATCGGTGCGCAGGGTGTACAGGGTGCGATCGGTGTACAGGGAGCACAAGGCGTACAAGGTGCTGTCGGCACTCAAGGCGCTCAAGGTGTACAAGGAGAAGCAGGAGTTCAAGGTGCTCAAGGCGTACAAGGTGCTGTCGGCACTCAAGGCGCTCAAGGTGTACAAGGAGAAGCAGGAGTTCAAGGTGCTCAAGGTGTACAAGGTTCAGCAGGAGTTCAAGGTGCTCAAGGTGTACAAGGTGCTGCAGGCGCACAAGGCGCTCAAGGTGTACAAGGCACAATCGGTGCACAAGGTGCTCAAGGTGTACAAGGTTCTGCAGGCGTACAAGGCGCTCAAGGTGTACAAGGTGCTGCAGGTGCGCAAGGTGCAGTGGGTGTGCAGGGTGCTGCAGGCGCACAAGGCGCTCAAGGTGTACAAGGCACAACTGGCGCAAGAACATACACTGTAACAAACAGTGGCGCAAGTCACTATGTAATTGATGGCGCAAATGATCCAACTTTAAATTTATTGCGTGGATTTACTTATATTTTTAGTATTAACGCATCAGGACATCCATTTTATATACAAACTGTCTCTGGTGCATATTCTCCTGGTAATTTGTACAATTCAGGTGTAACAAATAATGGAACAGCAGTAGGCACCATTATTTTTGCAGTTCCGTATGATGCTCCGAGCACACTGTATTATGTGTGTGGCAATCATTCATCAATGGCTGGAACAATTAATATTACTGATATTGGACCGCAAGGCGCACAAGGCGTTCAAGGATCGCAAGGACATCAAGGAGTGCAAGGAGCGCAAGGCATACAAGGTGCTTTAGGCGTTCAAGGAGCGCAGGGTGTACAAGGTACTCTCGGTGCACAAGGTTCTCAGGGCGTTCAAGGTACTGTTGGTGCACAAGGCTCTCAGGGTGTGCAAGGAGAAGTAGGAGTTCAAGGTTCTCAGGGCGTTCAAGGTACTGTTGGTGCACAAGGCTCTCAGGGTGTGCAAGGAGAAGTAGGAGTTCAAGGTTCTCAGGGCGTTCAAGGTACTGTTGGTGCACAAGGTGCTCAAGGAGTGCAGGGTGCTGTTGGAGCACAGGGTGTACAAGGAACAATTGGTGTACAAGGTGCTCAAGGAGTGCAGGGTGCTGTTGGCGCTCAAGGTGCTCAAGGAGTGCAGGGTGCTGTCGGCGCTCAAGGTGCTCAGGGTGTTCAAGGAGCTGTTGGAGCACAAGGCGCTCAGGGCGTTCAAGGAACAATTGGTGTACAAGGCGCACAAGGAGCAGTGGGTGCTCAAGGTGCAGTCGGAGCTCAAGGTGCAGTCGGCGTACAAGGCGCTCAAGGTATACAAGGCGCTCAAGGAATGCAGGGTGCTGTAGGTGCGCAAGGTGCAGTGGGTGTGCAGGGTGCTGTTGGAGCACAGGGTTCACAGGGTGTACAAGGCGCTCAAGGTGTACAAGGTGCTGTAGGTGCTCAAGGTGCGGTCGGTGCACAAGGTGCGGTCGGTGCCCAAGGTGCTCAAGGAGTGCAGGGTGCTGTTGGTGCTCAAGGAGTGCAAGGTGCTGTTGGAGCACAAGGAGCAGTGGGTGCTCAAGGTGCTGTAGGTGCCCAAGGTGCTGTTGGCGCTCAAGGTGCTGTTGGCGCTCAAGGTGCTGTTGGAGCACAAGGTGCTGTAGGTGCTCAAGGAGCAGTGGGTGCTCAAGGTGCTGTTGGAGCACAAGGTGCAGTGGGTGCTCAAGGAGCAGTGGGTGCTCAAGGTGCTGTTGGAGCACAAGGAGCTCAGGGCGCGCAGGGTGCTGTTGGAGCACAGGGCGCACAAGGTGCAACAGGTGTTGTTCCTGGTGGAACTTCTGGATATCTAGCAAAGTTCACTAGTGCAGCAACAATCGGAAATAGTAATGTTTATGATAATGGAACGAACATCGGCATTGGAACAACTTCTATTTCAGGACGTTTACATATTGGCTCTGGAACAGCTACAGATAATAATTCATTAGTTTTTAATCGTGGAGCGAAACCATCAATCGGTGGTACGCAAGTTGCACTCTTAAGTGAATGGAATGGTATCGGCAGCTCAGAATCTCTGACGTTCATGGCTGATGCTGGTTATAAATTCTTGGATGATACTGGAAATACAGAATGGATGAGAATTCTTTCTGATGGAAACATAGGCATTGGAACGACGAGTCCTGCAACATTATTAAGTTTAGGATCGCCTTCTCACACAAGTCCTGACGACACAAATAGAATTTTAAATTGGTATTCAACAGGTGGAGATGAACTTCATAATTCAGCTCATAGAATTACAGTTGGTGTAAATTCTGCTGACACGTCCCAACCTCGGGTTGTTGGTATAAGTTTATTTAATAGTAATTCCACAAACAATAATTGGTCACCAATCTTAATGTTTGGTGGGCTAAGCACATCAGGCAATTATATGAATGGTTCTGCGGGTATTGCTGCAAAATTACCTGCAAGTGCTGCCGATTCTAACTTTAGAGGTGGTGATTTACATTTCTTCACTCAAGGCACAACATCAGCATCAGGTCTTTCAACAAAAGTTGTAATAAAGGCAGATGGCAACGTCGGCATTGGATCAACAAGTCCTGCCACACGACTTGATGTAAATTTCTCCAATGCAGCAACGTATTCTTCTGGTGTTTCGAATAATGGAATACGAATTTATAATACTTCTACAACAAATAATCAATATACAGGATTAATTTTTATTGGCGAACCAACTGGTGGTAATGCAGGATTAGCAACGATCTATGGCATCACAACTGGTAGTGGTGCCATGGATATGGCATTTAGTACAAGAGCAAGTTCAACACTGGCAGAACGCATGCGAATTGATTCGATTGGGAATTTGGCTCTTGGTCGCACGTCCGCTGCAGAGATTGGCGGCAACTATAGGACTGTTGATCTTGATGGTATAAACGGCTCGGGTATTAGATTCCGTTCAAATGGAACAAGTATCGGGTTTTTGTATAGTGCAGGTACTTCGTTCTTAGACCTTGGAACTAGTATCGCAACCCCAATAACCTTTACAACAAACGGCTCCGAACGCATACGCATCACCAGTGCTGGCAACGTCGGCATTGGAACGACGAGTCCTGGTGCACCATTACATGTTTATAAAGCTGGCACATTAAACAATCAAACAACGGTACTAGGGTTAGCATCAACATCATTAAGACCTGTAATTCAGTTCTCAGAAGGAACTGATGTGAGCACAGGTGCTGGCATGTCAATTGAATATGATGGTAGAGGTTCAGGTGGAACCAATGCTATGTATATTAATAATGTTGATAATGTTCCTGTATTAACAGTGATGTCTAATGGCAACGTCGGCATTGGAACGACGAATCCTGGATCTAAATTGCATATTTTAGATTCTACTGGACCAGTTGTTCGATTGGTTCGCACTTCAAATCGATTTGATATTGAAGCAGATAATAATACAATGTCACTCGTTTCTAGAGACTCTGCAAGTGCTAATTTGGTTATCAGTGGATTTAATGGAGTTGGCATTGGAACAAACACGCCTAGGACAACATTAGATATAAGATCAGACACTACAAGCGCCACAACCGTTAATAACGGAATTACATTATTAAACGCCAGCGGTGTGTCTGATACTATGATTGGCATTAGATATTCCACATATGGCAATCAAGAGGGGCACCAATATCCAAAACAATTTATTGGTGCAATTAGAGATGGAAGTGCTGGTGCTGGTAAAGGTCAAATCGTTTTTTGTAATAGAAATGCTGCAGATGAAAGCGTTGTTACGTTGGCTGATGAGAGAATGCGTATCACCAGCAGCGGCAACGTCGGCATTGGAACGACGAGTCCAAATCAAACATTAGATATAAACGGTGGAGGTATAGGATTCCAGAGAGTTAATTCTAACTTGACTCCACCAAACGATGCAACTGGTTTAATTTTTATTAGACAAAACGGAAATGCAGCAGGAACACAAGAAGAATTACGATATTTGGCTAGAACTCATGCTTGGTATGATCACACTGGCTCTAGACTAGTTTCTTTATTACAAAATGGCAACGTCGGCATCGGAACGGCGAGTCCTTCTGAAAAATTGCATGTAATTGGTAAGATTCTCGCCTCTGACAACATCACTGCTTATTCCGATGCAAGAATCAAGAAAAATATTCTCACAATTGATAATGCACTTGAGAAAGTTCAAAAACTCCGTGGTGTCTCGTATACAAGAATTGACAATGAAGAAACCAACATCGGTGTCATCGCGCAAGAAGTCAGAGAAGTCATACCAGAAGTTGTCTCAGGTTCAGAAGAGACGCAATACTCAATCGCCTACGGCAACATGGTTGGTCTCTTGATCGAAGCCATCAAAGAACAAAATCAAAGAATTGATATTCTACAAAACACTGTAGATATTTTGACAGCCAAACTTAATACGAGGTAAAAAAAATGGCAACAACATATACTTGGAATGTAAATACAATGGACACAGCACCATCGGAAGATGGATTAGCGAATGTCGTAAAAGTGATACACTGGCGTTTAATGGCAAACAATGGAACGCATACTGCAGAAACATACTCAACGGTTTCTTTAGATGCGCCGAGTTCTGACGCTTTTACAGCATTTAATGATTTAACTGAAGCGCAAGTAATTGCTTGGGTTGAATCAAAGTTGGACATGGAAAAAACTAAAGAGAGTCTAGAAAATCAACTAGAAGCACTTGCGAATCCACCAATTGTTGTAAAACAAGGTCCATGGACAGAAAACAGAGCGAATACAGCAAATACAGCAAACACCTGATAAATAGAATATTGAATCAGGTGTAGTAAATGACGCAAAAAGTCTCAGTTTTTATGGGAGGCACTGGTGCGAATAATGCATCAGATGCACTTACAAATTTGGGTGCAGCGCCGATTGCTGCATTTTCTGCTGCAAATTCTGCATTAAATGCTGCAAATACAAAACTTTCATTAAGTGGTGGAACAATCTCAGGTGATTTAGTTGTCACTGGAAATTTAACTATTTCAGGTAATACTACAACACTTAATGTTGAAACTCTGACTATTGAAGATAATGAAATTCTTTTAAATTCGAATGTCTATGATGTACCAACATCAAATGCTGGTATTATTGTAAATCGTGGCAATCAACCAAATGTTTTTATTCGTTGGAATGAAGCGCAAGATAAATGGGGATGGTCAGATGATGGCACAACATTTAACTCATTTATTGATGCGATTGGTCCGCAAGGTGCACAAGGTGTACAGGGTGCGCAGGGAATAACAGGCGCGCAAGGCGCTCAGGGTGCGCAGGGTGATGTTGGATCACAAGGTGCGATCGGAACACAAGGTGCGCAAGGTTTCACTGGCTCTGTTGGATCGCAAGGCGCACAAGGATTTCAAGGTGCGCAAGGATTTGTTGGAGCACAAGGTGCAGTCGGAGCGCAAGGAGATGTTGGTGCGCAGGGAGCACAAGGTGCTCAAGGTGCGATCGGTGCACAAGGTTCGCAAGGTGTACAAGGAGCAGCAGGAGTTCAAGGTTCTCAAGGTATACAAGGAACTGTTGGTGCTCAAGGAGCACAAGGTGTACAAGGCACTGTTGGTGCTCAAGGTTCGCAAGGTGTACAAGGAACAGCAGGAGTTCAGGGTGCTCAAGGTATACAAGGTGCGATTGGTGCTCAAGGATCACAAGGTATACAAGGTGCGATTGGTGCACAGGGAGCACAAGGCGTACAAGGCGCGATTGGTGTACAGGGAGCACAAGGATCACAAGGTACAGCTGGTGCGCGAACATACACTGTAACAAATAGCGGATCTGGTGCATATGTAATTGATGGATCAAATAATCCAACTTTAAATTTGCTACGTGGATTTACTTATGTCTTTAATGTAAACGCATCAGGTCATCCATTTTGGATTAAAACTGCTGCGGTTACAGGTACAGGCAGTGCATATAGTAGTGGTGTAACAAATAATGGCACACAAAGCGGAAATGTCACATTCTCTGTTCCGTATGATGCACCAAACACATTGTATTATATTTGCCAGTATCATTCCTCAATGGTCGGCACAATTAATATTAGTGATGTTGGACCACAAGGATTACAAGGAGCGCAAGGTGTACAAGGCGCTGCAGGAATTCAAGGTGCTACAGGCGCGCAAGGTGCACAAGGCGTACAAGGTTCGATTGGTGCGCAAGGTGCACAAGGCGTACAAGGTTCGATTGGTACGCAAGGTTCAGCAGGTGTCGCGGGTGGAATTACATATGCTGTTACAAACAGTGGCTCAGGCGCTTATGTAATTACTGGTAGCAATAATCCAACACTTACATTAGTAAAAGGATTTACATATTATTTTGTAATAAATGCATCAGGACATCCTTTCTGGATAAATTCAACTTCATCAACAGGCACTGCTTATCAGTATAATAATGGTGTAACAAATAATGGAATTGAAAATGGCACTATTACATTTACTGTTCCGTTCGATGCGCCCTCTACATTATACTATAATTGTCAATATCATTCCTCGATGGCAGGAACACTTACAATTGTCAATTCAATTGTAGGTCCGCAAGGTTCGCAAGGAATTCAAGGCGCACAAGGTGTTCAGGGTGCACAGGGTGTACAAGGTTCGCAAGGAATTCAAGGTTCGCAAGGAGTACAGGGAGCACAAGGTGTTCAAGGTGCACAGGGTGTGCAAGGTTCTCAGGGTGTGCAAGGATCACAAGGTATACAAGGTGCGCAAGGTATACTCGGCGCACGCGCATACACCGTAACAAACAGTGGATCTGGTGCGTATGTAATCGACGGTTCAAATAATCCCACATTAAATTTATTGCGCGGATTTACATATACATTTAGTATAAATGCATCAGGTCATCCATTCTGGATTAAAACTGCACAAGTCACTGGTACAGGTAGTGCATACAGCACTGGTGTAACAAATAATGGAATTGAAAACGGCACTCTTACATTTGCTGTCGCATATAATGCACCAAGCACATTATATTACATTTGTCAGTATCACTCCTCAATGGCAGGAACAATTAACATTACTGATATTGGTCCTCAAGGTTTTCAAGGCGCAGTTGGTGTACAAGGCGCACAAGGATTACAAGGTTCACAGGGAGTACAGGGTGCACAAGGTGTTCAAGGCGCACAGGGTGTACAAGGTTCTCAGGGTGTTCAAGGAGCACAAGGCATACAAGGTGCCACAGGTTCTGGCGCACAAGGTGTTCAAGGAGCGCAGGGTGTTCAAGGAGCTCAAGGCGTTCAAGGAGCACAAGGTGTGCAGGGAGCACAGGGCGCGCAAGGTTCGATTGGCGATCAATATGCAACAACAAGTAATAATAACATAACAATCGCATCTAGTGGGCAATTTACAATTACTGTTAGTACTGGACTTGCGTATAGTGTTGGACAATCGATTAAAGTTGCAAATAATTCAAGTAAGTATATGGATGCGATTTTGGATTCATATACAGCTGCGAATGGACAATTTATATTTACTGCAACTGCAAGTGCAGGAAGCGGATCATATACTTCTTGGTCAATTAATCTTGCTGGATCTGTAGGTGCGATTGGTCCGCAAGGTGTACAGGGTGTGCAAGGCGCTCAGGGTGTGCAGGGTGCTCAAGGAGTACAAGGTACAGCAGGTGCGCAGGGTGCTGTTGGTGTGCAAGGTGCTCAAGGAGTGCAAGGTACTATTGGCGCGCAAGGTGCTCAAGGAGTGCAGGGTGCTGTCGGCGCTCAAGGTGTTGTTGGAGCACAAGGTGCTGTTGGAGCACAAGGCGCTCAGGGCGTTCAAGGAACAATTGGTGTACAAGGCGCACAAGGATTACAGGGTGCGCAAGGTATTCAAGGTGCAGTGGGCGCTCAAGGAGCAGCAGGTGTACAAGGTGCGCAAGGAGTTCAGGGTTCAGTAGGCACGCAGGGTGCTCAAGGAGTACAAGGTGCAACAGGTGTTGTTCCTGGTGGAACTTCTGGGTATCTAGCAAAATTTACTAGCGCAGCAACAATCGGAAATAGTAATGTTTATGATGATGGAACGAAGGTTGGTATTGGCACAACGAGTCCAGCAAGTACATTGACGGTTTCTGGAGACATTCATGCTCTTTCAACTAATTACCTAAACTTCACCAACACCGCACAACAAACATACATTCGTGCACCTGCATCCAACACATTAGCGTTTGGAACCAGCAGCACCGAACGCATGCGATTAAACGCAAACGGTAGTTTCTTAGTTGGTACAACCAATAGTTTTGATAATCTTTATGAGTATAGAGCAGTTATTTCTAACATCCCATCAGGAGCATCTTCTGGTGGCGGATTGATGATTAGTAGCAATCAATCTGCTGATGCTGGAAAGGCGTTCTTGTCTGTTATGAACTATGGCACCACAGATGGCACTAATCTAAAACCAGCTGGTGTTTTCAAATCATTCGTAAACACATCTCATGCTAGTAGAGCAACTTTTGCTGGCACATTGGGCTCTTCTAGTGAAGTTGCTGCAAATAATCTCAACATTACAGGAATTTATAGTTGGATTCAACAAGTTGGGTTTGCTAGCACATCAAATGATTATGTAGCCTACAAAGCAAAACTCTATACTCAGACCAGTGGCAGTACATGCAATGTAAACGCATATATCGCTTATACTAGTGATGGACAATTTGCAGTTGGTGGCGAAAAAATCGGCACATTTACTGACTTTAGAGCAGAAGATTTTGGATCGTCAGGCACAATTACAACACGATATGGGCTGTTAATTGATTTTGCTGCTACAGGAATAACTAATCCTTGGGGCGTTTATCAGTCTCAAAGTGGTGTTAAAAATTATTTTGCTGGCAACGTCGGCATTGGAACGACGAGTCCTGCTACTTTGCTTAATTTGCAAGGATCAGACGCCGTTTCTGAAGTTCGTCTTTCCCGCGCATCAACAACCATTTTCGGTTCAATTCAACAAAGGTCTGATTCTGGTGCAATAGGACTTGCCTTTAATGCAAATGATGGTAATGCCTCTACGCCTGGGTTTGTTTGGCGCACAGCAACAGACGGCTCTACTTTTACAGAGCGTATGCGGCTCAATACCACTGGTCTCGGCATTGGAACGACGAGTCCGTCATATAAATTACATATAAGATTACCAACTACCACATCTGATATAGTACAACGATGGGAATCGCCTTCATATGATTCAGTTGATCTTTTTGTTGGATCATCACAAGCATATTTTGGTACAGTAAGCACTACACCGTTAGCATTTAGAACAAATAATACTGAGCGTATGCGCATCGACGGCAGCGGCAACGTCGGCATTGGAACGACGAGTCCTGCAGAAAAGTTTGTTGTTTCAAATGGCTCCACTCAGAATATTGAAATTGGAACAAATTATATTCAATCATTCGACCGTGGCGGCTCACCTGGTTATGCACCATTTGGTTTTTATGCATCATCATATGCATTTAATGTTGGCAACGTCGGCATTGGAACGACGAGTCCATCTTTCAAGTTAGATGTACACGGAGGTAATACCAGACTAATTCGCGATGGGGCAGTCAATCAACTTGCAACTTATGCATATTCCTCAACACAAGCATTTCATAGTCCGCGCTGGACTGCATGGAGAGCAAGAGGAACTTTAGCATCACCGTCTGTTGTCTCAAGCGGTGACGAATTAGCGTCATGGGAAATTAGCGGCTATAACGCAAACAATGATTGGACTTATACTGGCGGTATTCGTGTTTATGCAACGGGAACGATTACTGGAGGAAATGTCCCATCGTATTTGACGTTTGAGACAAATTCGGGCAGTTCTGGATCGGAACGCATGCGCATCACGAGTGGGGGGGATTTGCTGGTTGGGACTACTACAGCCCCTGGCTTAAACGGTGGCGGTATTGCAATTTACAAAAGCGATATTCCCCGTCTGACTTTCCGCAACAGCACAAGCGGAGACGGTGCTGGCGACGGCTTGCAGATGGCTCTTGCTGGAAACGACGTTACCTACGACCTTACAGAAAACGGCTATCAACGCTGGACGACCGCCTCCACCGAACGCATGCGCATCACCAGCGATGGCAACGTCGGCATCGGGACGAGCAGTCCGACACAGAAACTAGACGTATTCGGAGCAGACAACGCGAACCTCATTATGTCGCGCAACTCCAACGGTACGTCCAGTATGCGTATCCAGTCTAACGCGGCGGGAAATTACATAGTTTCTGCTGGTGCTATTGCCTTACTTATTGATGTCAACGGCTCCGAACGCGCACGCATCACGAGTGGGGGGGATGTTTACGTCGGCAAGACTACTGGCGGCACGGTTAACACAAATGGTGTTGAATTAGGTGCATCTGGATATGGCATTTTTACCCGTGGAGGCAACACCCCGCTCTACGTTAACCGCAATACGGACGACGGTACGTTGGTTGGTCTTTTTCAAGCGGCGAACGAAGAAGGTTCCATATCTGTCTCTGGCAGCACCGTCTCCTACAACGGCGGTCACTTATCACGCTGGTCGCAGTTTCCAGACGGTAGCCACCCCGATTTAGTCAAAGGCACCGTGATGACCAACCTTGATCAGATGGCGGTGTGGATTAATCCAGAGACGGGCGAACCCGAAGAAAACGAACAGTTGAACTGCATGAAGGTGTCGGACGTTGAAGGTGATCCGAACGTCGCAGGTGTGTTCGTGAATTGGGACGGCGAAAGCGATCTAAACATCGCCATGACGGGCGACATGATTATCCGCATCGCTCAAGGCGTGGTGGTTCAGCGCGGTGACTTGCTGATATCAGCGGGTGACGGTACTGCCAAGCCGCAGGGTGATGACATTATCCGCAGCAAGACCGTTGCCAAAGTCACTTCAAACCATGTCACTTGCACCTACGAGGACGGCTCCTATTGCGTCCCGTGCGTGTTAATGGCGTGTTAATTAGGAGCAACCATGTCCGACGTTGAACTGAAACTCTCGCTTGAAAATAAATAATACAAAAAGAGATCTCTAAATGCCAACAGTTGTATCAGTAGAATTAGGTGGAACAGGCGCGAATACAGCGACAGGAGCAAGAACTGCGCTTGGTGTTCCACCAACCGCTGCTTATGACCAAGTAAATACTAATGTCGAATCCTAAAATTTATCAAATTCAAACTCTCGAAAATCGTCTAACGGCTACAGAGAGTCAAGCAAATGTATCAGGGAACACTGTTCGTGTCTCTGCGAACAGTGATTCAACATTAAGTAATGTTGCACTTAATTTTATTAATACGTCGTCAATTAATGTGGCTGTTTCAATTGGAAGCAGTGGCAATGCGAACATTGAATTTAGTGCAAATAATTCAAATCCAAGTGCACTCGGACCACAAGGTCATCAAGGCATACAAGGTGCGATTGGTGTGCAAGGCGCAATCGGTGTTCAAGGCGCAAGCGGAGCACAGGGTGCAGTCGGTGCGCAGGGTGCGATTGGTGCACAAGGAGATGTTGGTGTACAGGGTGCGATTGGTGTTCAAGGTTCTCAAGGAAATTTAGGCGTACAAGGTTCAGCTGGTGTACAAGGTGCGATTGGTGCGCAAGGTGCCGCTGGTGTTCAAGGCGCACAAGGTTCACAAGGAAATGATGGAAATTTCGGCGGCGCAACTTTCGACTATACATTTGATGGCGCATCAGACACACCAGGTGATCCAGGTGTTGGTAAGTTAAGATTTAATACATCAAATATATCAACGGCAACAATCATGTCGATTGATGATGAGAGTGATGGCGCAATTGACATACAAACATTTTTACGAACAATTGATGATTCAACTTCGACGATTAAAGGTCACTTTCGAATTAGTAATCGATTAAACTCTGCTGACTTTGCATTGTTTACAATTTCATCAGTCACTGAGCAAACAGGATATTTTGATGTAACGTGCGCATATGTTTCAGGCAGCGCAACATCATTTACGAATCTTGAAGATATTATTATTACATTCGCACGAACTGGCGATAAAGGTGATACAGGCGTGCAAGGTGCTTCAGGTGTTCAAGGAGCGCAAGGTGTACAAGGTACGATTGGTGCGCAAGGTGCAGCAGGTGTACAAGGAACAATAGGTGCGCAGGGTGCGCAGGGAATTCAAGGTGCTCAAGGATTGCAAGGAATTCAAGGAGCACAAGGTGTGCAGGGTGAACAAGGATTACAGGGTGCTCAGGGATTACAAGGCGCACAAGGAGTACAAGGTACGATTGGTGCTCAAGGAGTGCAGGGTGCGATTGGTGCTCAAGGTGCGATCGGAGTACAAGGTGCGGTAGGCGTACAAGGCGCACAAGGATTACAGGGTGCGCAAGGTATTCAAGGTGCAGTCGGAGCTCAAGGTGCAGTCGGCGCACAAGGTGCTCAAGGTATACAAGGTGCTCAAGGAATGCAGGGTGCTGTCGGTGCTCAAGGTGCGGTCGGAGCGCAAGGTGCTCAGGGAGTGCAAGGTGCTGTTGGTGCTCAAGGAGCAATCGGAGCACAAGGTGCACAAGGAGTGCAGGGTGCTGTTGGAGCACAGGGTGCTCAAGGAGTGCAGGGTGCTGTTGGTGCTCAAGGTGCTCAGGGAGTGCAAGGTGCTCAAGGAGTGCAGGGTATTGTAGGTGCTCAAGGTGCTCAAGGAGTGCAAGGTGCTGTTGGTGCACAAGGAGCAGTTGGTGCTCAAGGTGCTCAAGGAGTGCAAGGTGCAGTTGGCGCTCAAGGTGCTCAGGGAGTGCAAGGTGCTCAAGGAGTGCAAGGTGCTGTTGGTGCTCAAGGTGCTCAAGGAGTGCAAGGTGCTCAGGGAGTGCAAGGTGCAACAGGTGTTGTTCCTGGTGGAACAAGTGGATATCTAGCAAAATTTACTAGTGCAGTAACAATCGGAAATAGTAATGTTTATGATAATGGAACGAACATCGGCATCGGGACGACGAGTCCTGCGCATAAACTTGATGTATATGGAACATATTCTGCAGGTGGAAAAGCATTTTTAACAAGTGTAACGAACAACACAGTGCAATCTATGAATCCGCTGTGGAGTTTTATGAAACCTATTGGCAGAAAATTATATCATGACGAAGAATTTCATAGTGGTACAAACAGCATTAGTGTTTATAATAATGCTGGTGGTTCAGCAGTAATACACACTCGTAAAAATAGTTCGTTCTCTGATGCAACTGCTGCTCAACCACCAAATGCATCTGGTTATGTAATTGAAATTACACATGCTCCTGGAACTTCATCTGGCACATCTCCAGGATATGGTGGATGGTATTTCGCTACCAGCGTTTCTGCAGGTAAACGATTCGTTTGTGTATTTAAAATGAAGGTTCCATCTGGGCGTACTATTGAGTTCGCATCAAATAACATTGGAGATAATAATCATGCAGGTTGGTTAACAAACAATGCTGGCACTGGATTATATGAAGATTATGCATTTTATGTTAATTCTGGTACAGCAAACTGGGTGAATACATTTTTCTTTTATATTAATGGTGGTGCCTCTTCTACATTTTATACTTATCTTGCTTCGGCGACAGTTTATGAAATTTCGAACGTTCGATCCGTTATTGCTGAAGATTCTAGTGGCAACGTCGGCATCGGGACGAGCAGTCCTGCTTTTCTACTAGATTTGGGAACCAGTGGAACTGGAAATCAATTTAGAGCCAGAAGAATTTATGCTAATGGCGTAGGTATAGAATCAGGATTTACATTAAATGGCACATTAATTTATCAAGATTCTTCTGGTAATTTTAATATTACAAATCCTGGATCATATCCAAGTACAGCACTTATAATTAACACTAGTGGCAACGTCGGCATTGGAACGACGAGTCCTGGATATAAATTAGATGTAGTTGGAACTTTAAACGCAAGTGGAGCAATCACTCAGTCTGGAAATCAAGTCCTTCACGCTGGTAATGTCGGCACCTATGCATTTCCCAGAAGTGGTAGTTGGTACGGTGATTTAGGCTCCCATAGTTTTACGCGAGAACACGGGATAGCGATGACTGGCGGATCTGAGTTTGTTGTTCTTTCTAAGAGTGGTCAGGGTTATTTGTTAGTTGATGGTTCTTATTATGCGTATGAAGCAGGTGGATTTTACTCTTCTAATGGATCTTCCTATGGAACACTATTGGGATTTAATGCAGATTCAGCCAGCAGCGTAAACTTTAACTGTATATTGAAAGCAACGACGGATATTCGCTCTCAAATCTTCTACGACAGCAACAATACTGGATACTACATGGATCCTAATGCTGGTGGTAATGTCCAGGGAAACTGGAAGTTTTCTGCTACTAACAACTCTTCTACTTCGTACACTGTTGCAGCGATTGAGTTACGCGAAAGCAACCAAGGTGGTTCATCAGCTTACCTTGCTCCAAGACTAGCGTTTCATTGGGGTGGTGTTGTTGCTTCTCAAATTGGCATAGAAAGCAGCGGTCGTATAACAATTTTAAATAATCCTGGCTCTAGTTATGAAAACCTGATCGGAAACATTCTTTATGGCGATGCAAGTGTTCGTGCACCAATTTTCTATGACAGCAACGACACTGGGTATTATGTTGATCCTGCTGGTACATCTGTACTTAACGTACTCAGTGATCCTGCACTTAACGACTCAAAACTCTATTTAAGAAGTCGTGGTGACACCAATCATTACCTGTGGAACGCTGCAGATGACTACGAAGAGTTGATCATGTACTTCGGTACTGGCTTTAGAGTGACGAATAGTGCTGGTTACGGTGCGCTTCTTTATTGTTATGGATCTTTAAACGGTAATCACGTTTATACTCCTACGTCTTTCCGCGCACCAATCTTCTACGACAGCAATGATACTGGGTATTATGTAAACCCGAATTCGTTCTCGCAGTTATCATACGCTAATTTTAATGCTGCACCAAGTGGAAGAACATTATCGTTAGGCAGTGATCAGGTCGATAGAGTCTACGATGATTCTGCTCGAGCAAGTTTAGTCATAAATGCTCCTTACTATCCACATTTATATATAAATTCGGTGACTGACGGCGCGAACCCCACTCATGGACCAGTGCTGTCCATGACAGGTAATTTAACTACTGGTGGATATCGTCGTTGGGGTATTGGTATTGCTAATAGAAATCCTAACGAATTAAGTTTTGGTTGGTATGACAACCAAGCTAATCCTCATTATGGGGTAGGTATAAATTGGTCTTATCCAGCATCAATGTGGATCGATACTGGCCATCATTTGTATGCCATTGGTTCGATGCGAACGCCTATCTTCTATGACTATAGTAATACTGCATATTATTTAGACCCTAATAGTACATCTAACTTAGGAGGTTTAACTTTAGCGTGTAATGTATCAACAGGAAGAGCAAGCTATGGAAGATCATTGGCTAACTTAGTGCTATTACCCGATA
>Ga0194115_10002894_pt1 | contig 19861 bp, 24 predicted proteins | sample TA2MahsurfametaG_3_FD_148656 | JGI IMG/M metagenome (GOLD analysis project Ga0194115, IMG submission 148656) | Freshwater microbial communities from Lake Tanganyika, Tanzania - TA2015002 Mahale S4 surface | ecosystem: Environmental > Aquatic > Freshwater > Lake | place: Tanzania: Lake... | reverse complement strand
GGAATTTCCTGATTGAGTCCAGGAGCGAGGCTGATCATCCCCTTTGCGGTGATCACTCCAAAACTCGCCTCACGCGGCGGGTTTTCAAGTTCGGGACGGTAAGCAATCAGCATTTGTTGTAATAAAAAACAAACGATGTAAGCTTAACCGCCCCTTCCTTGACTGTCAGACTCAGGGAGCCTGCAAATACAGAACGCTCTTGGGATAGTACAGAGCGACACCACCAACGCGAGCATGTGCAGGAACCACAAATTCCAGACCACGCTGTTGAGGCGGAAACAGCTCAAGGGGCTGCGGAATGTGCAGTTGCACTTTGCCGGGATCGCGCTTGTAGAACACCATGCGGTTCTTGCTGAGCAGACCCTTGCTGGAAGCAAGTTGATTGATCGGCTCAACATTGCGGATGAAGGGATTGGTGCGCAGGAAGTATTCCAGCACAGTCACATCCGAGCTATCCGAGTTGCGAGTGGTGGAGATCACGCTGTAATCTTCCCACGCCATCAAAATGGTGTCGGGCTGCTCCTTCATGTTGGAGCCATTGATGATGGCAGTCACGCCATAGTTCAGCAGCTCAAGCATTTCCTGAGCAGTGGTGCCAGTGGCGGTAGCGCCAGTGAACCACTGATCAGCAGCAACAACGTCCACAGTGGAGTTATTGAAGAAGCCTTGCAGGGAAACGGAGCTTTCGCCGAAGAGGGCGATGGCTTCCACTTTCTCCTCATAAGCGCGACGCACAGCGGCGGCACGACGCTGCTCCAGGGCCACGTTCGCCACTTGAGCTGCACGCAGCTCCTGAACTGTGTAGCCGAAGGAACCACCGATGGAGCGGATGTTGATGCTCTTCTCGGTTTGCGTCACGTCCGAACGGGGCAGATCATCAGCAGCATCGCTGATCACCTTGAATTGCCCAGTGGCGTCCATGATGCGATAGGTGAAGGTCTGAGCACCGGGGCCAGCTTCACTTGTCACAGGCAGAAGTGTCGGATATTTAATATCCGCATACTCTGTCTCGAAAATTTGGGGGCGGATGTACTCAAGCTGGCGCTCAAGAAACAGACCTGCCTCGTCCATACGAAATTCGCTCATTGTTTCCTCCTATCAGGAATCAGCGGAGAGGGAGAAGCTGGGGCCGTTCAGCTCCAGAATGGCCAGGCCAGCGCCGGTGGTCTTAGAAGCCCAACGGGCGTTAGACAGACGCATGGTCTTGCCGCTCACGTAAGCGTGAGAGAAGCGACCGGGGTGAGCGCCAGCAGTGGTGCCGGTGTGAGTGGTGTACAGCACGCGAACGGGCGATGTGAAGTCCACAGCACCAGTCACATACACGGACACCTTGCCCTCGGTAAGGACATTTACGGCTTGAGTGTCAGAAGCGCCGAGACGGCTATTGGCGTCGTTGGCGGTTTCCTCGATGTAGGTGCGGCCATGCACGCCCAGAACGGCGTCGCCAGTGGCAGCAATAGTCTTGGTCGAGTTACCGACAGTACCGGCGGTGTTTACCACCACCACGTTGCCAAAAGGCAGCACGGCGCCGGTCTCGTTGATAAAGGTGCCGACTGTATTGTCAGCAGTGTCAGCAAACTGACCTTCCACCAGGGCGGTTTGTGCCAGCGCATAGGCCTGCTGCACACCGCCGGCAGCGCCAGTGCTAACGCCGGAGAAAGTGATGGACATGGATTACTTGGCCTCCTTGGAAATAGAAAGAGGAGCTTTCCAGGCATTCTGCAGCTTGTCCATGTAGGAAACAGGCGCAGAGGCAGGAGCAGCAATCGAAGCAACGGCCTTACGGAGGGCTTCGGTGGAATCGGCCCGCTCAGCAGCGGATTCCGACAAAGTGTCAAACATGGCGAGCACATAGTCATCAGACCGCTCATCCAGTTCAATGGAGTCGCCACGCACAGCTTTGATGGCGTCCACCATCACTGCACGGGCGCTCTTGCCACTGAATTCATAGGCAGAATCCAGCACAGGCTTAGCCTTCTCAATAAGAACCAGTCGCTCTTCAACAATGGAATCCACGTTGATTTGCTTGGCTTCATCGAGTTCAGCCTTGAGAGCATCGACTTGCTCAGCCAGGGCGTCGGCCCGCCCTGCGGCGGAGTCACACTTGCCCTTCATTTCCTTTTCCATGGCGTCCATTTCGGCCTTCATGGAATCAGCAGCGGCTTGAAGCTCGTCGTACTTCTTCTTCATGTCCTCGTAGGACATCTTGGCGTCTTCGCGTTCTTTGGTGATCGCCAGAGCAACGCTCTCGGTCACCTCAAACTCGGCGCCGTCGAAAACGACTTTTGCGCTCATAGTTGTAGTTTCCTTTGTAGGGAATAAAGAGGGATCGGCAGCATCTTGGCGATCCAAATGCAGCCTTACCTGCGGGCCGGCTCGGCCCCGACGAACGATAGCGACGTGATTACCACTGATTTCCTTTTGGATGCCGTCGTAATGCTCGCCACTATCGGTAACGCCAGGCGTCGGGTCATAATTGACTCGATAGCCGGCGCTCACTTCACGAACATCGCCTTTCATCACCTTTTCGATAATCTCCTTATCGGTGACCGTCATCACTGCCTTCACAAAACCGTTGTCGTAAACGATTTCAGATCCTGTGAAGCCAATTTGGTAATTCTTGGTGTTCTCGCTGTCCAGAAGAACAGGAGGATGCTCCATAGTGATAGCCTTTCCCGCAAATGAGGCAAGGCTTTCGGGAGACGCCACTTCCTCCGATGGGCGATATTCCCGCCGGATGGAACCATCAGCATCGGTGTAATGCTGAATGCCAGTACGCGCTATAGAGGCCCACACACGAAGGTAGCCTTCGGGCGTGAGCTCATATTTCTCAATCGGAGAAACGTCGTACCGACAAGATGTGGTGCTCATACATATACTGTATCGGCGTCAGTTATGTATCATAATTGTTTTTATGCAAAACCGCATGGAATTGCGTGATTCTTCCCAAAGTCAAAGCCCCCTCCTTGTCCTATGTCGAAGCGAAACTGGTGATTGGTCATCGCATCCGTGAAGCCCGCCTGAACTGCGGTCTCAGTCAACGCGCCGTAGCCGAAGCCATTTATTGCGACCAGGCAACAATATCCAGAATGGAAAGGGGCCTTGTGGCCCCTGATGCAGCGCAAATTCGCGTGCTAAGCGGATTGTTTCAACTCAGTGTGTTGTGGCTGATGGGCTATCCAAGCTTTGTAGTGCATGCCACTAACAATTAATTGTCGTCGTCCTCGTCGTCGTCTTCGTCGCGGATGGAAGCAAGCTGCTCTTCAATGCCTTCCATAATGTAAGCCTTGGCCATTGCCACAGCTTCAAAAATCAAAAACTTTGCAGGCTCAAACTGCGGATCAGGCATGTCATACACGCTCACCACGTATTCGTGCGTTTCCTCTAAACGCCCGTTCTTAAATACTTGCTTTTCTACCAGCTCCCATCGACTGGTGTTGCGATGAGCGTTCCTTGAAAGAATTTGCAGCGCCTGCATTGCGCTGATGCCGTCTTCTTCTTCCCGCACGATCCGCACGCCTTCCATTGTTCAATTAGAGCGCTTCTCCAGCATGCTAATCACACGACTCGCCCAAGCTCTCCCTGCATCGCCACCCCACAAAAGCCATGCGATGTAGCCAGCATCGTCCTCTCCGCCACTCTTGTTCTTTTCATGGCGCGAAAAGAACGCCGCCATTCTCCTAATTGTTTCAGCGCTGACGGCCTCGCCATTAGCCAGCGACGTGGCTCGTGCCACGCCGCTTCCAATACCCTGCTTGCCCGCTTCCTGGGTGGTGAGCCCGCCTTTGCCGTGCTTCTTGCGCAGCGCAAGCCCTCTGCGAGCAGCACTACGCACTCCCGATGGCGGGGAGAAACTTTCAGCGTCTCCCCTTAAGCCTTTTTTTCTTTCTTCAGCGAAGACAAATAAGCACGACAGCGAGCCTCTGCCGGATTGGCATCCATCTCCTCTTCTCCTTCTTCCTCTTCTTCCATGCCTTCTTTGCTCATCGAGCCGCACATTGCATCAATGTATGCATCCCAATAAGCATCACTCTTTTTCTTTTGCGACACTCCCGCTTCGCTTAGTGCGATTGCGATTGCTTGCTGGCGGCTTTTTACCGGCTCGCCGCTACTGCTCTTGAGGGTGCCCGCCTTGAACTCCCTCATCACTTTCCGCATCTTTGCCTGCTTTTGTTTGTTCGTCATGGCAAGTAGGTTTGTGAATCACCAACATTAAATCATCGTAACGTCCATTCACCGAACGCCTGTCAACAATCTCCCATTCCATGCCCTGTGAAACAAGGGAAGACAGCTCTTGCGTCTGCGACTCCCCCTGAATATCCTCAATCACCGCATAGCCACCATCAGCCAGCAAGGGCACATAGTGACAAATGAATGCAGCTTGAGTGTTAAGAGTGTGCGGTCCATCGTCGACCATCATATGGATGCCATCTGAAAACTTCTCCGCAAGAGCATCAATTGTTTCTTGCTCATAGGCATTTTTTTGCCACACTTCAGCACGCTTCCAGTCAAGCGATTGCTTGACGTAGTCATGCATTTTGTCTTCAATGTCAAGACCGATAATTGTTCCCTTTGGGAACAGACCTTCCCATAAAAGCAGCGATCCGCCATATTGAACGCCAATTTCAACTACATTCACATTCTTGTGATTGGCATTTAATCGTCCGGCAATCTCCTCGTAGATAACGCCATATGAATGATGGCCACTTCCTTCTTCGTCTGACGCCAATTGTTCTTTGTCCGTACCGCCACGGGCACGCCAATGACCAACGCCATGTTGACGCAAAATTGCCACTACTTTCTCGGATGAAGTGGCCAGAGAAAAATCAAGAGTCATTAGTGGAAAGACGTGAATCCTTGGTTCAATTTTTGAAGCTGATCTTTCAGGAGATGCACATAAGAAGGCCCTTTGGAGCTTTGGAAAAGGTGAAACACGTCTCCGTCACCATAGACGGTGCCAATGCCATAACTATCTGGCACCCCACCTAGTGCCCACGTTGCCCCAATGCCGGAATAACTTGTTGGCATAACAATGTCAACGTAGTAATTGCCTTCAATCAGCTCGTGCGAAAGTCGTTGCGCCGTGTCATAGGAATAGTCCGCAATCAATGAAGGCTTGCCAAGCTCATGCCAAATGGCACTGTGAATAATAGCAAATGCCGGGGCCGCATAAATCTCGTTGCGCGAAGGCAAATGATTAGCTGACTGCGCAATGCCAAACATTGTGCCGGATTTGCTCACGCGCTCTTCTGCTTGCGCAACAAAATCCATATTGGAAACAATGCAGTCCGCATCAATGAATCCAACGTTGTCGTCAGGAAAGTTCTGGAGGATTTGCTCCATAAACCAACCATGCCCCTGATGAGGCGGAATGCCAGCCTTGGCTAATTCCTCAATCTTGAATACGTGGTACTTCACTGGGAGGCCAATGATTTCACTGGCCTCCGCATGAAGATCAAGCATGCGACTGTCAAGGTTGTCGCAGGTGTAGCAATGAAAAACAGTCATCGGATGCGGCTCTCGGCTCCTTTGTGCAATGCGTAGGGAGGCAGTGAATAAGCCTTCAATGTGGGCAACTCAGGGTTGTAATACTTGCACAGAGGATGGCCAAATTCGCGCAAACTTTCTACTTGCGGAATCCACTGAATGTCTACAGGCATCCACAGACGCTCGTAAATCTTCAACAGTTTTTCCAGGCCATTGCGGCTCACGTAATAACCATCAGCCCCACAAGTCATGCCCCACATTTCGCCTTTTGCATTGCGGAATGTACGGTCATTGAAGAATACCAAATCAGCATCCTTAGGAATGGGCATGCAAAGCGGCTTGATCAGCCTTGCATCGTCTTCCATTACAACGAGATAAGGAAAATCGTTGTTAACAGCATGTTGCCACAAATGCAGCGATGCCACTGCAATGCCTACTTCAGTGGTCAGCTTTAGACCGTCTGAATTGCCAGGCATTTCCCATTCCACTTCTCGGCCGGCAAGTTCCTGCATTTCCTCCCGCGTTTTGTCGCGGCCATCAACGCCCATCCACCAAATAAACTTCTGCCCAACGGACATAGCCTGCTTGGTGAATACATCACGCCTGGCATCGTCCTCAAGGCTGATACAGAAAACGTGATCACCTTCGCTCAGATCGACATCCTCGCATTCAGCGCCGGGGAACAGCTTGTCACCCCCGACGGTTTTGTGCTTTTTTCCAAAGCCTTGCCCGCTTTCAGCGGGCCCCTCCAATACGTTGTCGATAATTTTCAGCACATTGCTGCCAATCACATCCCAGGAATACTTCTCTGTCGCCAACTCGCTTCCGCACCAGTCCGCAACTTTCTTTAGATCGTCGCGGTTTTCGTAGTAGTGCGTCAAGATCTGGGCCATGCCATCTGGCGATGGCTGGCCACGGTCTAGACCATAGTTCTGGTCCACGCTCCAGCTTTCGATAGGAATGCGTGGGATGGCATGGAAGATTTCAGCCAGACTTGTATGGTCCGGCACCACTTGAGCAGTGTTGGTCGCGGCATGCTCAAAGTTGACAAGGCCCCAGCCCTCGCCGATGCAAGTGTTGACGCCAATGTCGGCAGCGTTGTACACCATGTTCAAGCGCTCCACTGGCAAACAACGAGTCACGTCAAAATCTTGGCTGGTGAGAATAAGCTTGCCTGTTGAATCAAAGCCGTAGTCACGCGACATGCGCTTAAATAGTGGGATCAAATCCCAGCCCTGGTCTTTCTTGCCCATATGCAGCCACAGGCGGGCATCAGGCTTGTCCAGTGCAAACTGAATGAAGCCCTTAATGGTCAGGTCAATGCGTTTGCGAGGCTGGTTACGGTTGCCGTTGAACACCACAAACACATCTTCCGGCAGTCCCAGTTCCTGTCGGCATTCGTTCTGGTCCATTTGAAAGAACATCGAACGGTCAATGCCATGTGGGATCACATCACATGGCAGCTCACAGCCAGCCTTTCGCACCTCTTCCAGGCCAAACTGCGTGTAAGTGCCCATGCCATCCCATTCCTTGCATGGCTCAAACACGTCCGGGAAGAAGCCATAGCTATCTGTTGGGAAATAGCCATACCACTTGAAGCCCAGCTCTTCCTGGTGAGGCTTGGCCACTGCCCACAGGTTGTTCAAAATCCAGATGTCATTAACGGCAAACACCAGATCTGGCTTTTCCTTATGCAAGATCTCCGGCAGACGATGTGAGCCGAACGGATCATTACCGCCAGGCATAGCCGGATACAGACGGAAGGGCATCTCATGAGGATCGCCCCAGTAGTTCACCGCCAGAACAACGATCTCATGCTCTTTGGCAAGCACAGGAAGGATATTTTCCGCTACACGCCCGAAACCTGTCTGCACGGCGCAGTCACCGCAATAAAGGATTTTGGCCATAGAAACGCAGATGTCTGCGTCATCTTAATGGTGCTATTTATACGGGAACAGCAGGCGGCGTCTGCCGTTTGTATTCAACAGAACACCTGCACCGAGCCCTACAGGCACAGCGCTGCCCTGGCAGCGGCAAGCTGCCAATTGGCACAATGCCTCGCGATGCAAATGCAATGCAATCATCACAATGTTGCGCTCCAGGATCCAAAATGCGTCGCATTAGGGAATAGCCCTGTCGTTCCTGTCGAATCGTGGTTCCTTCCCAGTAACTACCACGAACGCTTTCAGCATATAGCCGCACGCGAGCAAGAGCCATGGGAGCAGAAACGCGCCCATCCAAAAGATCACGAGCAAACTTTTGTAGATAAGCGTATTCCGAACGAAGCCTCTGACCAATGCGCCCATATTCCGCAGCGCCAAGCCTGTCTCTTCCGCCATTGCCAAGCACTGTTGCCTGAATATGAGCAGTCTTAAGCGCTTCGCGGACAGAGCCCTGCCATTGATCAATTGTGACACTCCCATCCACCAGCATGCGCGTATAACGCCGAAGATTTTCACTCAATTTATCGATGCGACCATCAATCAATGCGGAAACGGCCTTTTCGCTCATGAATTGCCCCAAGGGGCGCCGATAGCGCCCCGAAATCGGATCGTATGACCAATCGGCATCAAACCTCGGCCATGGATCACTGAGCGGGCTCAACATCACTAGCCTCCAAAATGTCCTTAAAGCGCTCAGGTGCTTCTTGCTTCCATTGGTTCAATGCAGCATCGATGTCAGCAGCAGTGATCTGAGCGGCCTCGTCATAGTCGCCAAGCAATAGTCCTTCTACCTTGACGGACTCAATAGCGTCTACCTTGCTGCTCACCATCTTTGCTGGACCACGACGCTCAGCATCAGGATCCTTTCGGCGTTTGCGGGCCACAATTGTCTGCCGCTCCTCTTTGGACAATGCTTGAGCCTTGGCCTGAGGCAAGCATTTCGGCTTACCTTCTCCCTCACTTCGGCCGCCACATGGACCCTGGATTTCGCCATTTGCTCCAATCCTCACCCACTTTTCCTTGAACCATTGATCCAAATCGTCACCATGGATTTCGCCCTCATCGCCCTTGAAGGCGCCTGACAGCGAACCATGCTTGCGCTTGTACATTTCTTTATAGCGCTGTACCACATAGCCGCTGGCATAAGCTGAAGGCCACACCTTGAACTTGGATTTTGCTGCAGATACTGCTCGGGAATGCAAATCTTTATCAGTGAATGTCACATCACCGCGCTTCACTTCTAAGTCTTTCTCCAAGAACAAGCCAGCAGCGTCTGTCTTCTCCGCCACGGCCCCTTCCGATGCCTCACGGGTGCCGTCCATTGGAAGAGCCCCGTTCTGTTGATCCAAAGGGTCACGCCCGCCAGGGGGCACTTGCCCCGCTGCCGCTTTTTGCGGCAGCTCTCGCTTGATTGACGGATCAATGGTGGTTTCAATGCTGTATTCGCTCTTCCCAAACCTCGAATCCGCCACTTCCTGCGGCGTCAACACGCCTACTTGAATGTAGCGAGCATCCACTGCGGCCACACGCGCCCGCACGTCCGCCAGTTCCCGCTCGTTCATTTCAAACAGCGGCTTAAAACTCACGCGCCAGTTGTCCGGCATTCTTCCATTTGTCGGCCCCTGCTTGCTCAGCATGATGTATTCCATCAGCTTGTTCAGCGGCTTACGGAAGCTTGCCTCTTGATAGTGGTGGCAAGTCTTGGCAAAGTCACGCTCCTCCGAACGGCCCGTTGCACCAAGACCAGACGGCGACTGTCCAAACAAAAGCGTATGAGGAATGCCCGCAGCAGCAATCACATCAATGCGCAGTTTCTCAAGGATTTCACTGACGCCACCAAATTGCCGGCTAACAAACGCAAGTTCTTCTTTCTCCGCATCAATCGCGTAGCCGCGATAGATGCTTTTGCTCATGTCATTCAATTGCAAGCGGTCTCGCACTTGCCCTTCTTTGCCAGCGGCCAGCATCGATGCAAGGCCTCTCACTTTGTGGACAAAGATGTCAAATTCAGTGAGCAATGTGGCCATGGAGGCCGTGCCGCTGTAGTAGTGCTTGAAGCTTTCAAACACGCTTTGCAGCACGCTCATGCCCCAGCCATAGTTCTCCTGACGCACGCGATACGGTAACCAAATGCCATCGAACCGCAGCAAGCGATCTTTGTGAATGATGGTGAGATTTGGTTTTTGGATCAAATCACCAGAAATAATCTGGTAGTACGTTGCCTTGGCATAGTCATATAAGCTCTCCTCGCTGATCACCGGGGCAATCTGATGACGATCTAAACATTCCATACCCTCCACAGCGCGGATGTTATTTCGGTCCACTGGCATATTTGCCGGGCGTCCGTCATCGATGTAAAGAAGCAGGCAACTGCCGCCATAAAGGCGGCTTGTCTTGGCTGCTTCATTGAAGAACGGCAGGATGTTGAGATCTTCAATAGCTTGCTCAACGCCACTGAGTGTCTCGGCATTTACGCCCTCTCCACCAAACAAAATCTCAAAGCCTTCACGGGTGGCCTCATCAGCTACCAAATCCACCACACGCCGCATTAGCCAGTGGGCATACAAGCCCTCCAACTCCGTGTGGCTCATAAACGTGACGGGCTTGACAGTAGTGCGGGTGGTCTTGTCCCGGCTTGTGCCCATGCCGGTGAAGACGTTCTGCAGCCCATCGGAGCGAATGCCGGCCTCATTGAAATGGCCAAGGTTTGTCTCACCTTGTGTAACTTCCGCCACGCATAAAAAACGCTAATGTTGCATTCATTCTAGAACTAGGTATATTGGTGTGTTAACTGTGATAGGCACACCTTGTGTCGCACCTTGTCTGGAAACTCAGCCCGTCAGAAAGGGCTCTCTCTATTGCAGAAGGCGAACGCCGGCAAAATGTGAACGTCGCGCAGGGCAAGGTGGGCCGTGATCGAGGCCCCACAGACGGACATGATGCACTCCGCGTCCACATCTTGGGCGCTGGTGGCGAAATGGCAGTGGCCTCCTATCTCGGCCTCAAGCAACACGTCTTTCAAGAAAAAGAAGCCGTGCGGGGCAGCTACGACCTCCCGCCTAACATTGACGTAAAAACAAGAGCCAAGCATTACTATGATTTGGCGTGCTTCCTTAACGAAAGCCCCGAAAAGACCCTGGTATTGGTCACCATTGAATCTCGAGAAATTCGCCTACAGGGCTGGATTAAAGCGCACGATGCAAAACAGGAACAATGGAAGAGAAGTCATGTTCCCGGTCGCATTTCTTATTTCGTCCCTAAAGAAGCTCTCCGCCCCATGGCGGAACTCAAGCAATGCTTAGATGCTCAGACTTTGCTAAACACGCCCTTCAGCTAGAGCTCTATCCAAAGCAAGCAGAAATTCTTGATAATTTTTTTGAAGGTGGCTATACCCAGGCAACATGGGCCCTCGGGCGACGCAGTGGCAAGACGCTCATGGCTGCCGTTGCTTGCGTTTATATTGCCTTCGTTTTAGAAGACCGTTACAAAAAGAAAGTAAGAAAAGGAGAGCGTTGGTACGTGTTGACTGTGGCCAACAGTCAAGATCAGAGCCGCATTGCTCTTAATAACATTCGCCAGCTCATCCTCGACAGTCCCTTCGCTCAAGAAATCGTCAGAGAAACCGCTGATCAATTAGAAATCAGCAATGGATGTGTGTTCAAGGCGATTCCCACATCGGGCCGCGCCGCTCGTGGTCTTGCCTGTTGCGCCTGCGTATTTGATGAGCTTGCCTTCGCCGTAGATGGTGATGCCAACTCTGGTGCCAATGGCATCTACCAAGCTCTTAGCCCTGCCGTTGCCCAGTTCGGTAAAGACGGCAAAATCCTTGAGCTCTCTTCCCCCTGGCTAACAGATGGCCTCTTCTACCAGCACTTCAAAGAAGCGGCTTCAGGCCGCTTCCCCTATCTTCAAGCCATCAACCTCCCAACATGGGAGATGAACCCTGCCATTAGCGAGGATTTTCTCGCAATGGAAAAAGAGCGCGATCCAGATAAGTTTAAGGTGGAGTATGGAGCTCAGTTTTCTACCAACCTTTCCGCTCTTATTTCAAGTGACGTTGTTGATGCCTGTATTGATAACGGGCGGAGTGTTCTTCCGCCTCGCGAACAATTCGTCGGAACCTATGTTCTGGCCCTGGACCCCGCTCGCGGTGGGGTGGGCCGTGATAATTACACTGCCTGTATCGTGCATTTTGAAGGTGGGGTGCTAGTTGTTGATAAATTTCACACTTTCCTTGCTGATTTTGAAATCAATGGCCGGAAAGAAGTAAATATTAATGCGGTGGAAAATTGGATACAAGAGCAGCATAAGCTTTATTTATTTGACAAGATTGTGATGGACCAGTACAACAGTGCTGGCACAATCCAGGCGCTGTCAGGCAACTTCCCCATCGAAGAGCTCACCTGGACTATCAATTCCAAGATCAAGGCTTTCTCAAAAATGAGGGAATTGTTCAATGCGGGGCAAATCAATATCTATAACCACGAGAAAGCAGTTAGCGAAATTAAAAACCTCACTGTTGTTTACAGGGCTGGTGGACAATGGACTGTGACGGGGGGCAAGCAAACTGGCATTGATGACCATGCGTTTGCATTAGCAGCAGCTATTCATGCAGCCAATCAAGATGACGAAGCAAACTGGCTGGAGAATTTCCTGTGACAATGGTTAGTATGTGATCAAATTTACTATGACCATGACACAGAGCCGTGCTTGAACTCTCATACCAAGAGGCATTATTTCTCGTTGCATTACTTGAGGGAGATCGCCAAACGGCCCTTCAGCTTCTGCATGCAGAACACTTCTACAAGCCTTTCCTATTGCCAAAACTTACAAAGCTGCTTCAACAGCTCAAGATAGAACATAAGGCCGAATAGTGTAATTTTCAACACATGCCAATTTTTACCAGCGATGAAAATTGGACTAGCCTGAAAAAGCCGTCACCACTATCGCCGGATCACAGAACAATGCGGCATGGTGTATTCGACATGGCGCCAATAGCTGCCAGATACCGGTCATTCTCCAAAGCCAACCAATAAGCCACATTCCCTGATATTTGCCCTATAGTTTTCAAGCATTCGCGATGCAAGCCACTGGGCGCCCGGTGGTTTCAGAGGTGATCAGGCACCTCTTTGGCAGTGAGAGGGTGGAAGCTCTCTCTGCTGTCGCCCCACCAGGAGCGACGATGAAGCCGGCAGGGCACGGGCCGCACCCGTTGATCTTCTAAAGCGAAGTAACCCTGCCACCTTGCCTCTTTAGCTCAGCGGTAGAGCAGCAGTTTTGTAAACTGCCGGCCGTTGGTTCGATTCCGACAGGAGGCTTGATAGAGTGAAATTACGTTCACCCCACTAGGGGCGCATGACTCGCTGGCACGGAACGGGGCCAGCATCATGGAGAACAACCATGAACCCTCTTGCTCTCATCAAGCAACAGCTTGAGAAGGCTGCACGTTTACGTGAAGCCCAAGCGGCCACTCTTGTTTATCGAGGCGTGGCATACAATCCGAAGAATCATTGGTTCTGAACACAAAGGCCCGCCTTGGCGGGCCTTTCTTTTTCTCAGTGTCTAATCACGCCAGCCACAATGAACATATTGATGGCAATGTATGAGAAAAGAATGATAGTTCTGATTAAAGCAATAACGTCTGCTTCTTTTTTATTCCTTCCAGCCTTCTCGCCCAACGCTTTTGCTTACAGTCGCCAGCTCACTTGCCTTCCTGTTCGTGAATCCAAGACTTTAGCTCGCGCAGGTATTGCCGCAACATATCGGCCTTCTCCAGGTGCCACACGTTGCCGTCCTTTAAATAGAGGCCCATATGATTGTCAATGGCCTTGAGCATATTGTGAATGGGCGCATTCCAGGGCTCTCGGATGGGCGTGTTAAACGTGCGCCTGGGATTGAGTCCACCATTCAGCGCATCGGAAGGAATCGAACCCTCACCGCCCTGTCCCTCTACACGAGGGAGAGCCGCCCTGTCCATTGGTTCGCACGATGCGAAAGCGCCCCATCAGGGGCGCCATTTATGCAAACTATAGCCCGAAATATACTCTCACCTTCTCCCATGGCACTGGCGTGAAATTATTTCTTTCCACGCATGCATTGAAATACAAAGGATCTATGTGTCCTTCATATTGCACTTGGTAACGATGCAGGTGGCCGTGTACATTCCCCTTGTAGCGCTCAGACATAAAACAATCACGATGTAAAGGGATATGACTGAACACCAAACCATCCCTGAAGTGGCAACCACGGATGTCTTCAAAATGCTTCGCATAATCACGCAGTTTGAAGATGTCATGGTTCCCCCGGATCAGGATTTTGCGACCATTAAGACGCTCCAATATGTGTAGTCCCGAGCGCGAGATGGCCACATCTCCCAAATGGTACACAGTGTCTTTTGCATACACGCATTTGTTCCATCTCTCAATGAGCTCTTCATGCATGTGCTCAAGAGAATCGAATGGACGCAAGCGCACCCCTGCATCATCAGTAAACTGAAGCATTGTGGCATGACCAAAATGCGTGTCTGACGTGATAAATAAACTCACGACACCATGCTCCGCCATGGCACAAAGGGAAACGCCGGATCGCCAATGCCATCGGACACAATTTCCGTCACTCGCCTTGTCCACAACTTGGGCATTTGCCCGTTAAATGCCCTCGTGATACGAAAATAGTGCCACGATCCTGGATAATGCGTGCCAACGCCAAAATGACCATACGGACCTAGCATCCACGGTCGCGAACCATCTCCTAGTCCATTGCTCGGGTTTTCGTCGTAGCCAATGGGAAGGAGTTTGCGATAAGGAAAGCCAACTCGATCTGCATAGATGCTTAAAAGCTGAGCAGTGTCAATGTTCACCTGATGTGCATCGTCACTTGCTTTGAGCTCTGGGTTGCGAGCAAATAAATGATGCATACTGCTCACGGGAATGCGGCTCATTGTGGGGCGCCCAAGGCGCTCCCACGCTTGCTTATGCACCATCAACATGCTCGGTGCCGCATAGATGGTATTGCGCAGGAAATTGTGTCCCACGCATTGAGCGTTGCCCACAAAAGATTGATTCACCAAGGCCCAATCATGGGCCTCTTCGAGCATTTTGCGATCAGTGGGCAGGCAGTCAAGGTCCAGAATGCACACCACCTCATCGGCAGCAGCATCGCTCAGCACGTCTTCAATGAAGCGCCCATGCTGCACATAACTAGCCTCATAGCCGTCATTCGATGCGCAGTGGTACGTCGCTGTAAAACCATGCTTCTCCACGCATGCTTGTTGATCCGCCAGGATCTGAGCCGGGCAGTCGTCCGTATGAAAAACGTGAAAGTTCAGCATGCCAGGGAAGCGATGCGTGAATAATAAATGGCAGGGGTGGGAATTGAACCCACTGCTGATGGGGTATGAACCCAACGTGCAACCGTTACACTTCCCTGCTTCGCGGGGCCGCCTTCTGGGCTATCTGCCCAACGCGCACCCTCCGAGCAGCGGTGATCAACCCGCTGGCCTGGTTGCCCAGGACTTAGGACGCAAACCAGACAGTACAGATGCTCAATTGAGCAACCCCAAACTGGCTGCACCATGCCGACAGAGCAACATGGGATGATGGAACAGGCGTGAAGCGATTAGTCAAAGCTATTCGCTTCAGAGACCTGCCCTCTATCGCTCAGAACTATAGCGTCAAGCGCGGCCGTAAGAAGGGAGCGATGTGTTGGGAGCCTCAAAAAACGCTGGCATCCGGCTTCGCTGTGTATCAGATAGCTCTTCTGCCTTGCCCCGCTCAAACAAATTGTCACTTTGACGCAGCCAAAAGTCCTTGTCCAGCCATTTGTTTTCGCTAGCACCAAGCTTGTCAAAAATCCACAGTGCCGTAGCACGACGCAACTTATTCAGGCTCTGACCAGCACCCTCTCCCAGTTCTTTTGCAATCAGCGAGTGAATACCCACATGACTGATTTCGTCTCTGGAGATGTCAGCACTCACGGTGCGCATGCCAATGTCCCCGTTGAAACGGAAGAATGGCAGAATTACAAAGAAAATTGAACGCTCCAGCACAGAAGCTTTCAAAATGGGATGGGCAGGATGCTCTTTCCATGCCTTCAGGATATGCAGCACTTCCTTCTCGGCCTTTTCGTCGCTGCCATGGGCAGCCACCACATAGTTCAAAGCCTGATCATGCCGCTCTTCGTCTGCCTGGTTATGAAGCAGCGCTTCAACCACTCCAGGAGTGCGAGGCAGGTCACGCTCTAGCCCTTGCTGCAGAAAATCCTTCACCGGCAGCTCCAAATGACGGAGCGCCAATGCACGAAAAACGGTCTCTTCACTGCCGGAAATGACGGATCCTTTATCCACGGGAACGGCCTGCCAAGGCCGTTTCTTCTCGATCATGTTGGTATAAGGGCTCTTCACTGCGCTGGTCATGTTCGTGATAAGGTCTTGAGGTGTAAGGAGAACGAAGGGGAGCTTTCGCTCCCCTTTTCTTTTGCAATGCGGGAGGAATGATTCCTTTATTCCGCGCAGGCACTACAGAATCCAGCCTCTAGATCACAGGCCGCAGAACTCTGATCAGGCTCAGACTCGCCGTCCAGCCCAAACATGCTCTTGAAGTCGTCATCCAGCGCCGCGTAGGCGTCGTCTTTGCGCTGCGTGTCCGGTAAGACTTGCAACGAATAGTAGAGGCTCGTCTGAGGAGATGCTAGCCAATCCCGAAGGAAAGCTTCGTCATAGACAACCACATCACTCCATGAATTAAAACTATATCCATGAAATAAGCCAGTGCGCTGATACAAAGCAACCACACCATCAGCCACCCGCCTGTAATTATCCCAACCAACATCTGCCGCAGTTTCAATGTTTCCATAATCAAAACTCTCCACTCCAAATGTACCACTATCCCTATCAACAAGCCGGCTAATAGGAGGTGCGATTTCGGGCGTGGTAGTAAAGCCATTGAGGTCAAGATAACGATAGGAGCATGATGCGGTGGGAGCAATGCAAAAGGCCCTCTCCATATTGTGCTCAATAGCAATGGTGCGAGCAACCCAAATGGCATTGCTAAGCGCTGCTACAGCGTCACCAGCCTTAGTACCAGCCCAACAATGAGTCCATGGCTCATGGTCTTCATCAGCAAGCGCTTCAAGCGCTTTGCCAAAATCCTCATACGAAATGCCTTCCTGTGCCAGGAAATTAGCCAGGCCCAGCATGCCAAGCCCCACTTGTCTATCAACAGCAGGCGGTAAGTATTCGCCAGTGTCGCCTACGCCAGTACCAGCATGCAGCTCACAGAGCTGCAGCATGCCTTCAGTGAAAGCGCTTTCAAGGTCTTCGATGCGGCAAGCGCCCATATTGACGTGCTGTAACAAACAAGTGCCACGATGCGGCAAATACACTTCCAAGCAGACATTGGCACGAATGCGTTCGCCCTTGTCGTCGTAACGAATTTTGTTCAGCCAGATGTCGCCCGAGGCGATGCCCTTAAGCATCGCCTCAATTAGCTCTGGAGAAGCATTCTCAAAAAGCCTTTCGTCCACATTGACGCAACGCTTCACCCACGGAAGCTCTTGGCGCGATGCATTGATAAATTCAAGGGCATCATCATGCGTGTAATCAATATGAAGGACAATTGCACCATTCTTGTATCGCCCGCCCCGTCGCAAGATTTCATTCAATGTGGAATAAATCTTGCCAAAGCTCACAGGGCCACTTGCTACCAGGCCCTTGCCGTTCTCTGCGCCCTTGGGGCGCAGCTCTGATAGATGGACAGCCACGCCTGCACCATTCCGCAGACCATGGCTCACAAAACGCCAGGAGGCCTCAATGCCGTCTTCCCCTTCCATGGAATCCTGAACGGTGAATACTGTGCAGCTCACGGGCAGGCGCCCAGACGGCTCATCAATCCAGCTCTGCACCCGCCCTGTGCGGGCAATTTTCTCAGCCATTGTCAATGTGAAAGAAGACGAAAGAGCCGCCCTTAAGGGCGGCTCTGCAACGCCATCAAGCTTAGCTACGGCTCAGGGCTCCTTAATCTTTTTTTTCCTAATCGCACAACATGTCGCCGTCTTCGATGGACTGTCTGTCACGAACAAAAAGGAGGGCTTCATTTTTTGTGCGGAAATAGTATGGATGTCCTTCATAAGCAATAAACCATTTCATATCTGAACGACTATGCACAGGCCATAGTTTGATGGTTCCTGCCACGAAAGGCTCTGGAAGATTGTCAAACATGAGGACAATGCGAAAAGAATCCATTCACGCTAAAGATAGCAACAACTTGCGCAAGTAGTTCTTGTTACTTTCTTCGCGCTGTCCTTGCTTTCATAAAGAATTTTTAAGAAAATATGGAAAATTTAGCCAAAATGCTCGCTGCTATACCAGAAATGCCTCAAATGGAGCCACAGGTCACGTTATGCTAGGCATTGTGCAACGGCCGTTCTGAATACGATTCAATTCCCGCGTCGCCTTCCAGAACTGCCAGCATGCCCTGGATGTCCAGAGCCCAGCGAGGAGCCTCAAGCGACGAGCCCCTCTAGCACAACCTGACATCCAGCAAGTTCCAGCTTAGGACTGGCAAATGTCCTTCCAGTTCAAGGAGCCGCCCAAAGCGGCGACGCTCCCGTTCTCTGGTCAATGCAAGGGGAAACTATGTGCAACGGCCAGAACAGATAAAAATCAAGAAAAACAATCTAGTTTTCTCATAAAGCGGCCCTTAGGGGGCCGCTTTTTTGAAAGAACAATGCAAAAGAAAAGGACTGACTTTGGCAATAAGAAAGAGCGGCTTTAGGCCGCTCTTTAAGCTGGAAAATTCTGAAGGGAAAGCTCTGAACGAAGCTTCGCCATATGGCTCATCTGCGGCCCTTTGGGGCCTTGATTCGCCATAGCAAGCTTGCATTTCTAAACACTGTGACTATGCTCTGTTCAGCTTTCCGCTTCTTGTGTCTTCTTCCTTTAAGCAATGCTCAAAATGTGGAGCCACCAAGCACATTTCCTCCTTCCATAAAGATGCCTCAACTCCCTCAGGCCTCTCCTCTCAATGTGGTTCCTGTAATAACAAAACCAAAGCAGCCTCAAAACGCCGCAATCCTCGCTCCACTCAACTTTCGCAAATGGTCTCGGATGCGAAAAGACGAGCTAAAAAGAAAAACCTTGATCACAATATTGATGCTCTCTACTTAGAAAGCATCCTCACGCCATCATGTCCCTATCTTGACATTGAATTCCGTTGGCATTCTCAATATGGCACTGGCATTACTAATCGCCCCTTCCCAAATAGCCCCTCCCTTGATCGCATAGACAATGCAAAGGGCTATGTCAAAGGCAATGTCATCATCGTCTCTCATCGAGCCAATGCCATCAAGCGTGATGCCACTGAACAAGAACTCATTCAAATGGGCCGTCGTCTCGCTGCATTGAAGATGCAGCTCACCTGCCAAGAGTTATGCACTGATGCATAAAGGAAAAAACTAGATGAAAAATGGCCCCACTTTTTGGAGGGGTAGCCCGGCCCCCTTTCGCGCCAGGCCCGGCGTTACCGCGCCACAGCTTTGCCCCATCCTCTCACAGCATCGGCCCCGGCGTCAAGCCCTTGCGCCATTAGGGATGCTAATCAATCAGGGCATTGACAAATCGCCGCACTGTTGCCCCATTTTCGGACTTGATGTTCCCCCACCTTATGAAGTGGGCAGGTTTTATCGGGATCGATTGGCAGGCCTTGGCGGCCGTCCTATGGGCCCTGAGAGGCTAGGAAGGGCCCCCAGTGAGGGGCTATAGCCTGCCAGAAAGAAAGGCCCGCCAGGGGCCTTCTAGGCTAGTCTCCGCGTTCTTTATACTCTAAGAGTTGATCTTCCAGGCTAGCTATCATCGCGGAAAGGCGATAGTTAGTGCAATTTTCCGCCTGATCTTTCAACACTTCTAGATAACTTTCCGCATCTTCTACAGTGTAGAAAGTTTCCGCATCGTAGCCTATGCCGTATTCATCAACGGCGAAAAGATGGAATGCTGGCATCACTGAACCTCAGAAAGTTTGGCGTTGACTCTACGTTTGGCGTTACCATGGGCCAGAAAGCCTATGGCTACTTTCCGGCCACGCTTATGACACAACATGCAGTCGGCGCAGGTTTTGTCTTCTATGCGTTGTGCCGGACAAACGATAACAACGTTCCCCCCTGTAGTGTGCCACGTCGTGCGCGATTCTTCAGAGTCAACAACAACAACGGCGGGCAATCCTGCGGCAATGGTATCATCAACCTGGCGCTCACTTTCACAGCTTACGTTGATTGTAAAACCGTTCCGATTGGCATACTTTAGGAGAGAAAGATTCGATCCTAGGAGTAGACTGTGGTGAGTGTAAGTGTAGGCGCGGAGATGACGCACTGCTGCGGTCATCTTTCTGATGAAAGTTTCTGAGATCTTTCCTGCATTGTGCACAAGATCGCCGCCCTGA
>Ga0194115_10002893_pt1 | contig 19867 bp, 17 predicted proteins | sample TA2MahsurfametaG_3_FD_148656 | JGI IMG/M metagenome (GOLD analysis project Ga0194115, IMG submission 148656) | Freshwater microbial communities from Lake Tanganyika, Tanzania - TA2015002 Mahale S4 surface | ecosystem: Environmental > Aquatic > Freshwater > Lake | place: Tanzania: Lake... | reverse complement strand
GTTCCGAGGTAATTGAATTGGTGGATCCGAGCACAGGAGAATCAAGACATTATGTGTTGGTACAACAACAAAACAGCAACAACATTAGCAATACGAGTGAACAACAACAACGGCAACAGCCATCCAAAATGATTGTTGAGATACAGAGTTTAGAAGAAGACTTTTCTAGTTTCTTTGTGGGTCGGCATGTTGTGAAGGATGGAAATTTATACATTCTAAATCCTGTCGATCCTTTATTTTTCTTGTTCAGACAGAGTACAGAAATCCAATCGTCTTCGGCTTCATCATCGTCATCTTGGCAACCCTTTGATCAAACATTGGAATTATTGACCCAAAAAGAAAATGGATATCATATTCGGAAATGTCTCTCAGAAAAGCAATTAGGACATATATGTATGTCTCTTTGTAATGATCAGACCGATAATATCCCCTATTACAAATTTTCGGAAAAACATGCTCTACAATGGCTTCATAAAAAACAGGACCTTGTCTACCAGGTATTGGTACGACAAGAAAAGACTCGGGGGGAATACCGAAAAAAACTAGTGAAGCGTCTACCGAAGGAATACAGTGTGGGATCAGGGGGGGGAGGATCAGTTAGTAGTACCTTCTATACACCTGATGACGGTATGACTACGAAACCCAAGGAAATGAATCCTGATGAGGATGAAAGGATTTCTCCCAAGACACTACACAGGTTAAAGATGGAAAGTCTTCAAATCATATCGAACTACCTATCGGAGGAATGGACGACGAAATTTATTGATTCCTATGAAGTTTCAGAAAATGAAGTCTTTCCTGTTCGAACGGACAAGAAGTCACTGTCGGATTCTAGTGCTATGGGAGCGACCGGTTCTCCGACAACAACATCCATGACGGGTACATACGACGTCGACAACACGTCGACGACGATCAAAGAGACGCCCAAATCAAAGACTGTCGTCGAATCTTCACGATCCATCGCCAATAAGCGTCTTGAAAAGGTGAACAAACGTGGAATGTCATCCCTAACAAGCTTCTTCCAACCCAAAGCGAAGAAGCCGACTTTGTAGTAAGGACAACCTTACATTTCGTCCTTCGTCGCCTTTGTCACTCGGATAAATACAGGAAATGCTAGGGTGATGGTAAAGAAAAGTTATTCACCTCCCCCTACTCAAACTCATTTTCTTCATCACTAGAAAGGATACATTCCGGCGCAGATCGAGCCGAAAGTACTCTGGTGTCATTCAAGACGTCATCCTGCCACTCCTCCTCGTCACTAGTAGTCGCAGTAGTATTGCTTTGACCTTGATCTGACTCGTCCTCGACATCCCCCGGAGTCGAAGGCGGTGTATCCTCTACAACATGTACAAAGGCGAGTTCTGAGGAGCTTGATGCCACCTTGAGTAATGGTCCATCGTAACATCTACATGCTTCAATACTTCCAGGTCCTTCATAGGACGGCCAGGAGTTCCCCATCTTCGTTTTGGTATCACAAGCGACATGCTTCAATGTGAAGCAATCCTTCAATTCCTCCTTACTAAATCCCCGAAGACCACTCCCCTTATTCGAATCGACAGTCCGTGACGCGAGATTCTCTTTCTGAATTTGTCTTTGACAGATGACTTCTTCAACGGAACCGGAAGTGAAGAGTCTGTAAATGATGCAAGGCTTTTCCTGCCCCTGACGATATACACGTGCCATAGCCTGTATATCCGAGGCAGGATTCCAATCCGGATCGACCATGATCAAGCGATTTGCTCCAATCAAATTCAGGCCACAACCTCCCGCTTTCGAACTAAGCATGAAGCAAAAGGCACGTTCCGAGGAGGTGTTGTTGAAGGTATCCACCAAACTTTGGCGACCAGACGTCTCTGTACTACCATCCAGGCGAAGGAACGATAAGTTACGAGGCTTCAATATTGCGGCTTCAATCAGTCCGAGGGCGGATGTGAAATTCGATACGATGACCACCTTGTCTTGAGGTGCGATGGTCCGAATCTGGTTCAACAACTCGGCCAACACGGCTAATTTCCCTGATTGCACGAGACTTACGTCGCCACCCTTCGCCATATCGCTGCTTGGAGACGAGAGGAGACTGGGATGCAGACAAAGCTTCCGTAGCGACGTTAGAGTCGCGAGAGCATCCTCGCCATGAGCGGAGGCCGTGATACCACGGTAGAGCGCTGCCTGTGCGGGAGATGGCCGACAAAACAGTAATACCTCCGAGCGGGGTGGTAGCATCGTCTTCAAGACATCCTTTTGGAGTCGTCGTAGCATAAACGTCTTGGTCATGAGCTCCAATTCTCGCGACTGTCGGGTTCCCCTTTCTCTGACGGATGATGAACAATTCTTTAGGTTGGCAGCTGCAATAGGACGCTCAAAGTCTCGCCGAAATTCGTTGAGGTCTCCTAAGATACCTGGATTACAAAAGTTGGATATTGTGTAGAAATCGGAAAGGACATTTTGTATGGGTGTAGCTGTCAATAGGAGTCGTGATTCGCAGTCAAGTGATTCCAAGGCCGTTAATGTCAAGGATCCTGCCGTATTCTTTAGTCGATGACCTTCATCGACTACTAATAATCGGGAGGACATTCCCCGGAAATGTTCGATATTCAGTCTGAAGATATCATATGACAGTATCAATACAGAATGATGGTTGTGGTTGTCCTGTGCAAACACTTTGATCTGATGCAGTCCTTCTTCTCCACCCTTCTTGACGACGAGCCGCTTTGGTTGGCTAGTACTTCCTAGCCACTTATCAAATTCCTTGGCCCAATTCGAAACCAGTGAGGAGGGACATACTATGATGTATTTCTGCAAGAAAAAGGATGAATGGAAGGTTTGTTAGTCTCGAGTCCACTCATTCCAAAGGCGACGTGTGGGAGGAGGGAGTGGACGGGCAGGTCCGTAATCGTGTCCAGTCCTAGTTTCTTACCTTATCACGTCGTTGCCGATACAACGCACAAATAGTCGCAATCGTCATGAGTGTTTTTCCTAGACCCATTTCATCCGCCAAAATGGCACCTCCTCTGTAGGACTGCTGCTGCTGCTGCTTGGAATCGTCTCCTTGTTGTTCTTCTCCGCGAAAATCCTGTCGATGGACACAATTCCACAAAAATACTAGGCCTGTTCGTTGATGTGGTTTCAATGCGATGCGAATAGAATGTGGAAGATCGATCGTTCCAATGGCACCCGGTAAAGAAACAGTAGTAGTAGCAGTTGCATTTGATGCTGCTACTGCCGTTCCGGGTGGTGTACCACTTGGATTCTTCACAGATCGTTTCAGGAGTGGGACGAATCCTGATCGTTTGGTGACTTCTCGAGGAGGTCCCAATGCCATGAGGGGAGATTTCGTAGGACAAAGACGACGTCGTTTCGATGGAAGTAAACTATCCTGGACAGGAAGTGTCTTGGGGGATTCTGGATTTGAATTCATTAAATTCCTTGCCACAGAAGAAGGAGGAACTGGTCCAATCTTTTTCGGAAGAAGGACGAGTGGTCTACGTGGCAACAAGGGTTTCGCACAACCTTCACGATCCATCGCAGATCTTTGGAGTAGCTGTGAGCGATTCTTCGGGGCCATGACCCCGATGTTGTTGATGTTGGACGGTCTTGCGGAGCTCGTCGGTGGAGGTTTGCCTATCCGTGTGACGATTTCCACATCATACCCCCCGACGGGAATGACATCATTCTCGTCAGTCAGATCCATAGGGTTCAAGGCTGGAGCCACCTCTCGTCGTGGTGCTACAACTGTGTCGCCATTGGGAGTCGTTAGACCAACCATTTGAGTCCCCGGTGTCGTGACGATCTTCAGAATCCCGTCCATTTTCTTGACACCCTTCGACTTGTGAACTTTATTCTTCCGCTTGTAATACAAGACTGTAAATACTTGTTCTACGGCAGACTCGTCATCTGTCTTTCCCGTCGTTTTGGTGGTGGACGTGGCGGTGGTGGTAGTGTCAGGTCGTGCTTCCATCGTCCGAGACCCGACGGACTGAGATTTCTTGCGAAGCATGACAGCGAATGGATCACTGCATATGGGGATTGTGTAAATGCAAACTATGAACCAAGGATCTTGACCAGGAGGAAAACGGGAAGAAAGAGATTCAGGTGAGGCGAGGTAAGCTAACGTAAAGTCAGTCGAACTGCGTTATCAAGACACAAAAACTAGTGAGTGTTGCTCTCGAATGAGATTTGCATTGGAGTGAAAAAACCGAGGATTTGTCGTCGGACCGATTCGAAAAACTGATTGGCTACGTGCGATGACTCATCCGATTCGAGAACACGCGGATTGACAGCGAGTGTGAATTGGTGAAGGAATGCAGGTAGGTACTAAAGTATGGTTATACTATTTATAGATACGATGAAACATATATATAAAGCAGTCGGTCACGCTTCGACGAAGGTGAAAGGAGAATTACGTGCCCAAGAGCGCCTGCGAACACGGATCGGTCTCGTCGAGGCATATTTACTCCCCGGACTATGGACAACAAAATGTGTCAACCCATACCCAGAAGTGGCATCATGAACCTGCCTGGATATTTGTACGATCAAGTCCTTATTCTTTCTAATAAGGCATGGTCATAGGGCTTATCACAGGCCGTGTCCGGTATGACAACAGCACAAGCTTCTGTGTCGTTCACTGTCGAGGGGCGAATCCTGTATATGGCAGTGAATTCGGGTTGAAAATCTCTCGTCGTCCTATCTGTAAATTGGAGTCCGTCAAGTACGCTTCCATTTTTCGCGGCGTGCCGACGACGCGATTGCGAGTCTTCCTTTTCCGATTGTAAACACGGCGCAAAGCAGTTGGTTTCGACGCGATTGATCCATCTCTATATCCAAGATGGCTTCGGGTAAGGACGGGAGATTCACGATGTGACATGTTATATTTTTTGTGGATGGAATCGCGACGTGACTCACCTTTCTCTCGGTACTTTCTTGTCCGTTTCAGAATAAAGAACATGAGGATCATGTCCCCATCCAGATCAAACGTTTAGTTGACTGGAATACAGAAATCTTGCATCGACTACTTGTGCAGGTGGTCGCCCGTCGTATTGCAATGGGTAAGGAAGAATGGGATGAGGAGCCTGTCTTGCCCTCACACGGCGAAGCAGAAGAAGGAGGGGTTCCAAAAAAGGTCATCTTTGATGAAGTTGTGGATGTGATTGATCTACCAGGATTTTCATTCAAACGATCGACGAATTGTGAATTATCATACCATGTGACAAATCAACTTCGGGCCTACTTTACGGCTGTAGCGAAAGCCTATCATGGGAATCCCATGCATTGCCTCCAATATGCGTCGGCAGTCATGACACATTTGTCGAAATTATTGTTACGAGTTGGAGTCAAACACATTGAACAAGAAGAGAACAATTCGGATGATTCTTGCAATTCCAACGATGATGAGGATGATGAGTTGGTGGGGGACTTAGCTCCACACCTACACAATCATACCTTTGGTATAACAAGTGATCCATTGACACAATTTGGATTGGTCCTCGCAGCATTTATCCATGCGGTAGACCATACTGGGATTTCCAACTCAGACTTGACCCGAGAAGATCCTGAACTCTCCACACAATACAGGGATAACAGTATCATCGAACAACGTTCGTTTGAAAAGGCATGGAAGAAGCTTATGGAACCATCCTTTTATGATCTTCGTCGTGCCATTTATTCTGATGAAGAAGAATTGAAACGTTTCCGTCAGGTCATGGTGAATAGTGTTCTGTCGACGGATGTTGATAATTCTGAATTACAGTATATGCGAACTGCTCGTTGGGTAAAGGCTCTGAATACTGGAGCCTACAACATCAGCAAATTGGATATCAATCGAAAGGTAGAGTGCGCAAAATGAATCTGTCCGGTCTAAATGTCTGGACGCAGCATTCTCCTTGCTCATGGTAATTTGCGTGTGTTGATGTAAAGGCGACTACTGTTCTTGAGCACTTGATGCAGGTTTCTACGGTCTTCTACACGATGCAACCTTGGATCGTCTACGAGAAGTGGTGTTCTCGTGATTTTGAGGAAAAGTATATTGCTTTCAGCAATGGTCGAGTACAGGAAGATCCAGCGTTGACATGGCTAGACAAGGAACTTGAATTTTTTGATAATTGGTGCATCCCCCTTGCGATGCAGCTAAAGGATTGTGATGCCTTCGTCGTCAGTACCGACGAGCAACTGAGCTGTGCCCCTTAGAATCGAAAACAGCTTGCTCGCCAGGGGACAAAGATGATCTCTGATTTGATTGAGCGACTCAAGACTGGTAAATCAACGAATACAAGTGCCCCCATGGAGCATCCGTTTTCACCCGTGCGAAGGACAACTCGAACGCTACCGATCGAAGTAGACAATGAAGCTATCGCACACAGTGAACGCCTAGCAAAATGGAATGTTGAGTTGCTGAAGCAGATGCTCAAGCAAGTCGTTGCGAAGCGACAGGCACTCGGATTGTCTATTGTCAAGGGAGTCACAATTCCTGTGTGCGACAACGACATTTATGAGGAGGTAGTGGACGGAATCGACATGCCAGCCTTCGATGGAACAGTCTCGCCTGACAAACTGGACGCTGGTAGCATCGATCTGGGGACAGAGGTCGAGAACCAACTTCGAGAGTATGTCTATGAAATTACGTCCCAGTTTGCAACGCATGACTTTCACAACGTTGACCACGAGAGTCAAGTTTGTATGAGCATCAAGAAGATATTGACAAGGATAACGGCGGTAGTAGGTAGCGACCAGGCTGAGCTTGCGTCCGCCGATTTGGATGTACGAACCTTTGGTGTCTCCTCCGATCCCTTGTCGCAGTTTGCGGTCGTCTTTGCAGGCCTGATTCACAATGCGGATCATCACGGTGTTCCAAACTCACAGTTAGTTCTTGAAGAACATCCCCTTGCCGAACGGTACAAGAATCGATGCATCCTTGAACAGCATTCGATCACTCTTGCTTGGGAGTTACTGATGCGACCAGAGTATGAAGACTTACGGGGTGCCATCTATGCCAATGAGTCCGAAGCGAAGCGATTCAGGCAAATCTTAGTGAATTGCGTTCTGAGCACCAACCGCACAGACGAAGGTCTATTGAGTCAACGAAAGCAACGTTGGGCCGTGGCCTTTCATCGCACTGGACAAGAGCTCTCACTGTCAGTCGAAGATCGAAATCGTCGCGCTATAGCTCTTCTGGAACTCCTCATGCAAGCATCGGATATCTTCCATGCGACTTCCACCTGGCAACTTTATCAGAAATGGAGCGAACGTCAATTCATGGAAGTCAACAAGGGGTACAAGACTGGCCGATTGATGCAGAATCCGATGGTCTTTTGGTACAAGTCGGAACTCCTCTTCTTTGATGAGCACGTCGTCCCGTTGGCGATGAGATTGAGTGAGTGTGGTGTCTTTGAACGATCGACGGGGGATCAGTACCTGAGCCTGTCCCTTACCAATCGTCAACAATGGGCGGCAAAGGGTGCCGATCAAGTCGCATCAATGTTGGCACGATACCATGGGGTAGAAATTGAAAAGACCAAAGCCCGACGAGCGTATCGTCGAATGAGCTTGAGTGCCACAGTGGCCTAACGATCATCCACGATCATTACGAGCCATGAGAGTACACTGAATCATATATGTAAAACAATCCAGATAGGGGTAATTTCGATACTTATGTAGATAGGAGGCCTATTCTTTACTACGGTAGGCGAAACCTCACCGTCCAACCGTAGACATGAGTTCTGGCGATGAGATGTGAGATGTACGCGATCAGACGCCTACATAGTCATGGGGTTGGGAGAACTTTGGACAGGAGTGCCGCAAACCAGCCCTTTAGATGCAATCTACTGACGACGGCTCTACGTTTGCCGACTCGAAGCCGCAATCCGTCCCCATGCAACCGAATTATGGGATTCGTGGATTGCGGCAGTCATGAACTTCTACAAGTATTATACGACACACAAACCCCACGGATTCGACAAAAACCCACCTCTACCACGTAACCAGAGGTAGACGTAGTAGAATCGGACCCAGTGCCAAGGCAATCGGAGTCGCACATGCATAGCCCAAGATCCCAATTAACAGAGCGGGTAATACCAATCTCTTCCAGTCCTTTGCCTGAGCCATAGCCGCTGGAAGATAAACAAAAGATGAACCGCTCGTCAGAAAGTGGAAGCAAACGTTTGGAAGAATTCGATTACTACAAATGTCAAGTTGAATTTCCATTAGCCCAAGTCCAAACTATGGACGACGTACCTGCGGTAGTAGGACCTCCCACATTCGCATTCGATGCTAGATATAACTCCCGTTTCGGTAGACGAAAGAGAGTTCTCCCAATCGCCATCGTCGTACCAAAGTGGACACCAATTTGAAGTGCTGAAAATGCAAAGAGGGCTGGTGCCTGTTGTAGAACTAATCGTATCGATCCTGCAGCACCGGAGGCGGCGAAGAACATCTGAACAAAGGTCACCCCGAGAGCAGTCCCAGTTTCACTGAGACTGGAAAAGAATTTCGGAAAGATCGTAGCAGCAATGACGGTCAAAACTGAGATGAGGGGAAGAGACGATGTCCCAGCCGGGAGGAGGAGTTTCGTCATATAACCACCTACAGTCACTAACGTTGATGCGATGGATACGGACATCCCCAGAGTCCCCAAGGTGATTGATGATGAAGTTCCCTGATTCTCAACGACCATTTCAGCAATCATCGGTTTCAAATCGTTGTTTTTTCCAGCATCTCCATTTACAGGTTCACCAGGTTGGGCAATGGAAAATAAAAAGGCAAAGTACAATGCGACGACGACATTGTCTGCTGCAATCGCCGCCGAAACGGCAGATCCACCCACCTTTAAGGTTTCAGCGACGGCGACAAAGTTAATTGCTCCACCAATATGTCGTGCAGCTAAGGCACAGGCAACCTTCCATCCAACACCCGGACCGAGTGACCGTAAGGGTAAGAGGGGGAATGCTACAATCGTCCCAATCACCGTCGCAAATGCACCCACACCAAAGGCTAGTAACAAACTTCCAGTATCCTGAAAGACACGTTTCAAATCAGAATCGAACAGTAATAGTGGGACTGCCAATGGAACAAGAAATCGATTAATCATACCGTCTAGGGGATAACGAAATAAAGAAAGAAAACAAAAAGTCGAGTAAGACGTACGATTCGGACAACAAAGCGATAGCGAGATCCCAGTATCCCACACTCATCATCCGTCTCTCTCCTTTTCGTTTTTCGTTTCTTACAAATAGGAGAATCAAATGGTACCAATCCTAAATTAGCAGTTGTCAGTGCTAATGCCATAGTCGCTAATGGTGCTGAAAGAGCCTTGCCGACTGTCGTTTGACGTTCTAGGGAAACTCCAAAGGTAGATAACCACAGAATCGCTGTCAGGACATAAACTGGATTTCCATGAAACGTTGGAGGTGCGATTGCTGCAGAGCGTTTCGTAAGATGATTGGATCGTCCTATTGCTGTTGTCGACTTAACCTCACGACGTATCGACGTCGACGTCCAAGTGGTGGGTGATATGGGACGACCATGGGGGAATGGATTGGTTGGTGTCGGTGTCCATCCACCAGGTAGGCTTGGACAGTGATGTTGTCGTCGGTTCGTAGAAAAGGATATAACTCTAGATGACCAAGAAAGGAGTACACTCAACGAGAGTATCAAGTGAAATTTCATCCTTGCATAATACATAAATCCTTGGGGTAAAGGAAGACGAAACGGCTTTGTCTGTCGTCGTGTGGGAATATATGGAGATACGGTCTTTCTGTGTATAGACTTGATTTTGATACAATACAAAAGGGATCTGGTTTTCCATCCTCCCTCCGACATCACATGATGCTTTTCGAAAAAGGTTGATGGTTCCGACGTCTGCATGTCAGTCCGGAGGATCGGATATGGTTGAAGTGCCCCTTTTCCCCTTTTATGTCCCTCCTTCATTCGTGGTATCATAGTCCCTTGAAGCGCGAAATTCTCTTCCTCGTACGACACCCTATGGACGAGAAGAAACCCTGGATTAACTGTAGATGAATCATTGGCGAAGGATAAAGGGGGAAAAGAGGACATGGGGCACCTTGACTCCGAAGAAATTTACTGTCAAACAGTGTGCCATAAGTTGACCCCCCCCAGAAAGGGGGGTAGGAGTCGATCCAATAGAGTAAAACTGCGGCCGTATTGACCGTCGCTCGTCGTCCAACGAGAAGACAAGCAATAACATAGCCCGAAATCTGATCCACTCCACCTCATCTTTGTCCATCAAGGTTTTGAGATCCAAAGCAAAAACACTCTCCCCATATTCTCTATACAATTTTCCTTGACGGGTTGAGGTGATTGGGGTTCAGGATGGATCAAGAAAAAGAAGCAGAAGAACAAGAAGAAGAAAGAGATGAAGACATTTTACCCAAGACACGTATCCCTGAAATTTGGGAACACTTTCATCGACGAATTCATCAGATCGATCATTTAGAAAGTCAATTGGATGAATATGTCAAACGATTTCGTAGACGGATTGGTTGTCTTTTAGATCAAAGTCCAACCCATCGAAGGACCCATCTTCGTCTCTTTGTGACACATAAATGTGAACCAAAAGTATGGACATTAGTGTTAGAAGGGAAACTCCTGATTGGGTTACTTGATCATGTTAGTGCTATCAAGGTGGATCAGGTGGGTCCCATGATCCGGAATGGGAAGACTACTATAGACCCCATGACGACGAAAACAACATCAAGTACTACAACAACAACTACTACAAGTACTACGACCACTACTACGAATATACCCAAGTCAAATGATGTCCTTCCGTCAGTTCCTGAAACGGGTGGGGAGGGAAAAGATCGTGTCAAGGTTCGTTCGGTGGGGGATATTGAAGAAGATCCTGTGGAACCGACTTTATTCACACATACCTTTGATAAGATGGAAATTTCCTTCCAAACGGTATGGCAACCAGAACAATCGGCAGGAGGAGAGGTGGCAGCAGTTGCGACGACGATCTTTTCACCACCAAAGAAATCAAGAAAACGAAAGACAGATACACCGACGAATATTGCTACCATCCCATCCATCAGTCCAAAACAATTGAAGACTTCACCATTGACGACGATGACATGGACGAAGGAACAAAGTGGTGATGCACATTCCTTTCATATTCAATATGAACCATCACCACCACCGGAGGACTCCATGAAGATCCATAGTGTCGTCGCGACGATTGTCTTATTCCCGACCTTAGGGCCTACCGTATATCAACCCTCACCTGCTTTGGCAGAGAAATTCTTTCCGAAACATTCGACCGGTTTAGATCCACGTGCTATCAAACGTCGAAAAATGATCCAAGGTGAAATGACGATGACGATGGATGATGAGACCAACAACGAAAGCATAGCGATGGAGAATGACATTTATGTCCCTTCGAATTTGACTATGAATGAGATTCTTCAGTGTCTCTTGACGTATATTACGGATAACGGGTTGCAAGATGAAACAGACAAGTCCTTGATTTTGTGTGATAAGGTCCTTTCGGGGCTGTTGGAATGTGATAGTCTTAATTTTGGGGATATTCAGAACACCCTCCTGGCGAAGAATCTTATCCTCCCAATCAAGGCAGACGATGATCCCATTATTTTGACATATATTATGAAGACGACGACGTCCTCCCATCAGGGATTGCCCTCTGCGGCGACGACTGCTCCTGTCGTTGATCTACCGGAGGGACATATCCAACAGGTACTTTCCTTTGATATGGATGTCTACGTCCCCAGCTTCTTCCACTGGAGAGCACGTGAAATTATGAGACGATACAAACGTCGAGAATTTGAATATACATCTAGCCGAACAAAGGGACGGTATGCCCTAGTCGCAAGTCGGGGACATGAAGATACGATCAAAACGAAGATTGGAGAATGTATTGCAGGACAGGGATATGTCGAAGAGAATGCCCCCATCTTTTTGGCATTGGCCAAGTCCGCCCCCGCGAATAGTGAAGCACGGACTGCTGCACAAATTGATGCCAAAATGTGTGCATTGATGGGACGACTTGATGAATGCACCAGGCACGCTCAAGCGGCATGGGAATTGGTAGAAGACTGCCGTGTATTGGCACAAGGCGACGTTCAATAGATCATTAACCATTGATTCCAAACCCCGGAACCCCTTTAGCGTCGAAATTGCCATTGCATTTATTTTTTGGGGTGCGCACCAAATCTACAATAGTCAAATTAGTTCGTGTCATCGTCTTAGCAAGATGGAAGGCTCAGCGTGTGCAACACATGTGGATCTTCTATTCAGACCCAGACACTACGACGTGCGTTGAGACGACTGTAGAGTACTCCTGTGGAGAGTCGGGGGATTCCGTTCCCATTCTTGTCCCAAACTGTCGGATTTTCCTATTTCCTCGTCGAAGGCTGCCATTGAAGATGAATCCTCTGTTAACATTGAGAGTTCCTCCAAACGTAGATCCAACGAGGTAGACTTCCGATGGTGACGAGTGGGTGTTCCGAACCCCCTCAGAAGCCCCATATCGTTCTCCTTTCCAGTGTCCGAGTTGTCAACTAGTGGATCCACACTACTCCTACTCTCTTCGTGAATACCCTTGTTCCTTTGAAAAATTCGGAATCCTCGACCAGCTCCCTTGCTTCTCAAGCGTTCCTCAGCAGGTGTTCTCTCTGGAGATATCTCTTTTCCAATTTTGTTCGATTTTCGTGGATCTACATTCTCGTCATCCCTCTGGTCATCATTGACGATGAAGTTTTTTCTTGACAATATGCTCGATGGAGTCCTAAGTACACATTCGTGTACAGTCAAGGAAGTTAGGACACGCTCCTCCAAGAAACGGCGGTCCATTTCGTTTTGACGCATCGTCTTGACTTCTTTGACGAGAATCCGCTTTTGCTGTCGAAGTGTTTCGACCTCACGTTGTAGGTCCGCATTGGTCTTCAACAACGATCTGACTGTGTTTGCTTTGTGCTTTGCGTCGGCGGTGGCCACCTCAGCTTCTAGTTGTGCCCTTCTCAGGTCGGTGACTACCTCGCCTGTTTCTTGAAAGGCTAACGTCGAATGTTCACGAATCATATCGGCAGCATTCACTAGTGCGAGTAAGTCCGATCCCAGTACCCCCTGCAGTGACTCGGAAAGCTGGAAAACCTGTCGAAGGTCTTCCGTGATTCCTTTTTTATGAGATACCTCTTCCCGTCTGGTGGTTGCTTCCAGTATTCGCTTCACGGCACGGATACCATCCGACAGGCTTGCTATTGTTTGCGCCGATTGTTCCGCATCGATACGCGTTTCCTCCACGACGAGACGAAGAGTATCAACCGATAATGAGGAGTCGTTGCGAGTGAAAGGTGTTGCGACGGTCACTGCGGACTTCGTTACCGCTGTTGGAGTGATTATAGCAGGGTCTGAAAAAGATACGTCGGGCAGACATGATGTGTCGATGTCGGCAACTGTCGTCCTTACCATCGCCCTCCTGGACTGGTCGTTCATCCCAGACAGTGCTTCGTCTGGCATAGGGAAACCGATGTAAGTTACAAAATACCGATACACGATGGTTTTTGGAGGATCAAATGGTCGCTGTTTGTGGAGACACGAGGATTTGACAACTTTTGTGAAGAAAACATCTCTCAAGTTATTGTAGTTGTGTCAAAATGGCGCGCCAAATGAATTAGATCTATTCGATGCTGTATATAAGGGAATGAAATCTGTTTGGTGGGAACGATAACGGTCTCTCGTTCTGTACCCTTTCTTGGCCCCTTTTCTACAGCTGCCACGAGACCTACCTTCATTAAATTGTAGCGCTGGAAAATTTCTATGTCTTAGAGGGGTCAAAAGGCCTTTTTGAAGCGATCCTTTGACTTCGGCGAAAGGCCCTTTACAGGGGTCCAACGTATTACTAGGCCTTTTCTCGATCGTACGACTGTCATACCTCAAGCAGAGTCCACGCTCCATCCGACGGGCAGGAAATACCATTGAAATTATCGGAAGCAGTTTCGTGCTTCCGTCGCATTTTTCTGTTCACAGGCAATGAAGGCGATATGACAGAAACGGTCGAGTTCGTGTCGAAGTCTAGAGGAACCTTTTCTAGCTACGGTACTGGAGAAATGGCCAGTGAAGGGGCCCATAATGAAGTGAAACCAGAAACTTCGAATGAGTATGTATTGGTGAGTTTGCACGGACGTTCCATGAGACTGAAGGTCGTCAAAATCTCGTCGTTTCTGACATTTGACCTATCGTTTGAGGATAGAATGTTGCCTTTGCATCCTTCTCTTTGTTCACGGCACTTCAATTCTTTTTTGCGTTGATTGCCAAGAGTCAGGCCATGATGGCAGATTGTGCGGCTATGGCAGTCGATGCGATGACGTACCTATTCAACTATGCAGCGGAACGAATTAAGAATCGTACTTCACCCGACAAAGACGATCATCTATCTCCCGAGGCACGACAACGACGGAAAAAATTACAGATCCTATACCTCGAACTCATCCCGCCGTTGATCAGTGTAACGACACTCATGGCTGTGACGATTCTATCTTTGAAACAAGCTATCGACGTACTAATGACCGACACGACAGATGAGCCTTCTCCGGACGTCGTGATTATGACCATCTTCTCGCTTCTAAATCTAATTCTGGATGCTGTAAACGTTTCGTGTTTCGCAAAAGCCGCCGATGGAGTTGTTGGACTTCGGTCTAGCTTCGAGGCGATCACGGCGGACGATACATATGGCGAAGATGTTGAATTGGCAGCGGTGGAAGGCAATGATGATGGTGATTCAACGAGGAATGGGAACGTTTCACAGCCAACGAATATCGATTTTTCAACCACGGATATGGTCGACGACGAAGAACCCCGATTGTCATTGGGAAGCAAATTTAATTTGAACATGTGCAGTGCCTGGACGGTAAGTGAAACGACAGATCAAACATCGTCATGACAAAGAAATCTTCTCTTAAACAAAGAAATTCTTATTCTTCCCCCCCCTCCCCCTCTCCTCTGATCGAAGCATGTCTTTGCGGATACGCTGAGGAGTATCACAACATTGGTAGCTGCGTCTGTTGCCTGGTTGTTTCCCGACATTGTTTCTGCGGCAGCGGCCGATTCTTGGGGAGCCATTTTCATTTCGATTATTATCATTCTTAGTCTTGGTCCACTGATTCAAGGTATATTTTCGACTGCAAGCGAAATCCGAGATTGTTCGAATGGCCATCTTGTAGAAGACTATGCGCAGAGTACCACACTTCCTGATGATCCAGTTCCACCACTACCAGTTTTGTCTTAGCTTTTGTATCATTTTTGGGTGTGGGTTCGATATGCGTTCGCTTCGCATTGGGAACACTCCTGACTTCCGCATGATTTGTCTATCTTGGACACACTCTACCTTCTACGACGGAAGGGTCATGTTTCATAGCACACGGAACTCTGGACAACCATGACACAATTCATTTTGGTGCTGGAAGTAACGCTGCGTGCAGCAGCCGCGGTTCCAGAAGAACTCACAGTCAACCCTGGCGGTATTTACTGACTAATTTCAAGGTTTATTCCATCTCATAGTACGTCTTCGAATCGTGGGATTTCCACCAGCACATACTAGAATTGGATTGTGATGTTACCTTGGCCGCTCGCTGTCATCAGGTATTCCACTTCACAGTCACTGTCATCAAAAAGTGGCGAAGCCTTGATAGAAGGTCGACGTAAGCCAAGCCGTTCGCATGCTTCCTAATCGATACACGTGGGTCGACTGCAGTCAAGACGTGGCAGGGGGACGAAAAGTCCGGTTTGACAGCGTGGGCCTGTTGACAACTGTTTGTCTTCTATTTGGATGGAGAAGGGCCACTTACGGATACATTTTCCAACACTGTGGCTTCGTGTCGTACAGGCTGTCGACTGGGACATCAACTTGGTGTTCGCTTTCTTAAATGGGCGCGTGCCCATCACGCGCTCCCATCGAAACCGAATACCATTTCCTCAATTTCCTGGTGCTGCCGTGACGGAAGAAGTTTTCGTCGCGTTTGCATTCTTTCCATATACTTCGTTGAAAAGTTGGTTACTGCATAGCAGCATAGCAGGGAATCTTCTGTTGAAATACCCAACAAGGATTTGCAATTCAAAATCGAAGGAACGTGTAACTATAGAGAGGAAACCTCATTTCGCTGCACTAGTTGGACGAAATGAAAAATGGCATCATCACAGTCAACGAGTACAAGTCTTCCTAGCTATCAAAATGACCGTGCTGCCAGCATAAGGACATCTCGACGAGACCAGATCAATACGATAAGCAATGAATATGTTTTGAACATGGCGTTTTGGACGTTTCTGGGTTTTCTGTTGTTGGAGGCAGTCTTTGCGATAATTGCAAATAGTCAATCGATGCTTGAAGATGCGGAAGCCATGAGCATCGATGCCATGACATATTTGTTCAATCTATGGGCTGAACGAATCAAGAACAGGCCACTAACCGCGAAAGAGTTGGAAATGCCCGAGGCTGTACGCGAATACAAACGGGAGATGACCCGTCTTTATCTTGAAGTGGTCCCTCCCTTGGTGAGCGTGATAACCCTCATTTCGGTCACCATATACTCCATCAAGGATGCGGTCGATTCTTTAAACCAACCTAGTGATGTACCTGAGGAAGCCGTTGATGTTAGCATCATGCTGTGGTTTTCCGGTGCAAATTTGCTTCTTGACCTCGTCAATGTAACCTGCTTTGCAAGAGCTGGTCAAGCCTTCGGTCTTGGTACACTCAACAATGAGGTAGCCCGTACTTCATTTTCGTCTCGCGAAAACGCAGAGTATTCTTCAATCGAGGCACAAAGCCTGTTTGATGAACGCGATTCTAGAAGCGACGAAGATTCAGAAGATGACCACACCGGTGGTCGGTTGCTGGTCAACCTTAACATGTGCAGCGCCTGGATTGTAAGTACCTCAAGACATTTCATCCCCAGTATTGTCGTGGCTTTTTCGTCTCTCACTCCACCCGTAGCACGTCTGCGCTGATACACTCCGGAGTTCCGCGGTTGTGATTGCAGCAAGCATCGCTGTCATCTGGCCTCAAGACGTTCCTGGCGAACTTGCGGATTCTATGGCCACAATCGTGGTATCTGTAATCATTCTGATCGCTCTGGTTCCGTTGCTTCATAGGCTATATGCGACGTCCAGACGAATTGTTGCTCTGTCAACAGACCCGAAGAAGCCAATATGGTAGATTAAGCTAGCGGTCGTTCCAAGAACTAGAGGTATGAGGGTAGCGAAAACTTTATCGGTTGCCGTGCTGAATACTAGTGAATCAGGATCTATCTTAATGTTATGATACGTAAAGACATATCGCCACTGCTCAGCCTCGCAGGCTAATTCGTTGGGAAAATCGATTTGCCTTGGAATGAGTTTCCTGGTTTTGGTGGTACTTGTCATGCATAGCTTTGACAAGTTCTTCGCCGCTCATCGCCCATTGTTTCTTATTGGAGCTGGCGAAGGCCAAGAACTCGTCCGCGGTGCTACCAAAGACCTTGAGCTTCTGCATCGACTTGCAGAGTGGAATGATGTGTTCCTCCAAGTGCTCAAGCTCACTCTTGTACCAATAGATGGACGGATCCTCGGTACCTCGTCCATCACGGAAAGCCTTGTAGGCTTCAAAGAAGCGTCTCTCGGTCCACTTCTTGTACACGGCCCAGTGTTGTATGGCGTGAAAGGAATCCGCAGCCTGCAAAATGAGGACGATGGAGATAGTCGCTTTGAGATCGAGATCGTCACTATCGTCTCCAAAGGCTTTCTCCCAACGGATCTTTCTCCTATCCACAAGTTCCGAGTCGCTATAATCAGTAGCGATCACAGACTTTACAATAATTTGACGGAATCGCTTGAGTTCGGGTTCATTGGCACAGATAGTAACACGCAAGTCCTCAAACTCAGGTTGCATCAATTGATTCCAAGCTAGTTCAATGGAATTTTGTGCGGAAATGGAACGGTTCTTGTACTTCTGGGCTAACTCGGGATCTTCGTGGACAAGCTGAGCGTTGGTAACACCAGCGTGGTCCATATCGACAATCAGGGCGGCGAAGACCACTGCGAATTGAGCGAGTGGATCGGAAATCAAACCGAACGACTGCTTGTGCTTCTCCTCGGGTGTCAGCTCAAGAGACTGAACTGTTAATCGAGTCAAAAGCTTCTTCGCATTCATCGATACATAGCTCGCATGATCTAGACAATGATATGCATGATCTTGGAACTGCGAGGAGACGTGTGACACATACTCCTTCAACTGCGAAGCGATGGGTAATGGTAGTTGAACCTTCGAGACATCCAATTTCTCAGAAGCCGAATCAGCGTGAAACGCGGGGAAACAAATGCAATCTGGAATCTCATCTAGAATGGTTTTTCCTTCTTCGGTACTGAGAAACGAGATTTCACCCTGGCTGTCCTCGCCTCTGGCTTGTCTCTTGGCGATGATTTGCTTGAGGAACTGTTCCAAAACTTCGTCGTTCCAATCGACAAGGCGCTGCATATGCTTGGAAGCGGCAGCATCCTTTGCTGTAGTCTCCTCATTATCCCCAACCTTTGCGATCGCCTGGATGAGTGCGACTTTGGCAGTCGCACTCCCGGTCCGGTACTTGGCGACGAGGGCGGCAACAATTTCACGTCCATTGGACGACCAGCGTTGTCTATTCTGTAGGGCGTAGTTCAAGTATTCGTCACTCGATGTGATGAAAGCATCGATGTCCTTTAGCTGCATAGCAAGCGGAATTACGACATTGTCGAACTTGGTCAATTCATCACGGTACCAAGTCTTGGCGGGATCATTCTTGATCCTCCCGTCTGAGAATGCCTTGAGAGCTTCCTCGAAGCCACGCTCGTTCCACTTGATGTAAATGTGCCAGTGTTGCATGGTGTGAAATTCATCAGACCTGTGTTAGACCGAGAAAAATGGTTTGATTCCCATATGTAAGAAAAAATTGGACTACGAAAACAACTTTGAAAAAAACAAGAAGGTTGACCATCAAGATGACACTTACGCTTGCATCAGGGCTTCAAGGACGCTCGTGGCCTTACGATTCGGATCGTCTTCAAGTGCTGCTGGACCAAAGGACAGGTCCCATCGTTCTTGACGTTTCGTTTGAGCATCATCGTCGTCATGACTGGCCGCAAGGACACAATTGACAAGGACCTGACGAAATCTTTGTTTTTCTTCCTTGTTGGTATAGATGCATCGACGGAGATTCTCAAACTCGTCTGTCATGAGCTTCCCCCAGGCTTTTTCGAATGACAATTGTTCTGTGAGGCATTTTTTCCCATAACGGGCGGCGACACCCGGTTCCTCATTGATAAGGTCCTCATTTCGGATACCGCGGTGGTCAACGGAATGGATCAAGGCAGCCAGGACAGCAGCGAACTGAGTCAATGGATCAGAGGAAAGTCCATACGTCTGAGTATGGATATGCTGCGCTAGGAGTTCCTCTGCATCTAGAGGTTCATCCCCCCCTCCGGTGGCTTGTCCACTTTCACAGTCCGTGATGGCGATACGAGAAATCAACTTCGTGACCGACATAGTCGAATGCGATGCATGTTGGAGGCAATGGAAGGGATTGGCACGATATGCCTGTGCAATCGCACGGACATATTCCTTCAACTCTCGTTCAACTTGGGGGGCGATTTCAGACGACTTTCGCAACTTGAGCGTGTCTTTATTGAATGGTGGAAGGTTGATGATATCGACCCTTTCATCGTTGATGTTTGACATTGTCTCAATGACCGGATCTTCATCCCATCCTCCGACTTCATTAACCTCTCGATTGCCAACTACCTTCTTCAAGAGTTTAAGAAGGACATCAGCATTCCAACCAATCAAACGACTGAGCATTTGAGGCGATTCTTGTTTTGCTGTTTTTCGAAAAACATCAGAGCA
>Ga0194115_10002890_pt1 | contig 19880 bp, 17 predicted proteins | sample TA2MahsurfametaG_3_FD_148656 | JGI IMG/M metagenome (GOLD analysis project Ga0194115, IMG submission 148656) | Freshwater microbial communities from Lake Tanganyika, Tanzania - TA2015002 Mahale S4 surface | ecosystem: Environmental > Aquatic > Freshwater > Lake | place: Tanzania: Lake... | reverse complement strand
CTCATCGAGCGTAGACGCTAACTGCCAGCGCTGACTTGGCGTTTGAAGTTGTGCGGCTACTGTAAGATTGGAGACATTCATTGTCTTGGACACGTTCAGGGCACCGAGGTAAGCAGTGAACGTTTCCCCGACGTGAACAACTCCAAAGGAATCTGGTAAGCACATTGCCGCTCCAATCAATGAGTGCGATTGCAACGTGCCTGCGGTCGGCTACAATGAGACAGACATCATGGGTGAGGTACCACAAACCGCGTCTTCACTGTCAGGAACGTTCGGTACATGTACTTCTACGAAACGAACGCACCATGTGAAGGTCAGGCTTCTGAAGTCGCATTACTTTCAGCGTAGGAATCGCTGTATCCACAGTACTGTTCGCGATGGTGGCGGCCATTTTATCGAAGTCCTCAATGATCAAAGCCCGGTGTCCGACTTGAGTCGGTAACGATCATGTGTCTTCCCTGTATGATATCGGTACGACTATCAAGGACCCAACAGTACAGCCATTATGTTCATACATTATCATACACCTTGCTCCGTCATGGCTCGAAGTATTCTATCCAGAATCTGTCACTGCCAACGTACATATGACAGAACCTCTACGGTAGTATGTTCCCATCATACGTACGTTTCATCCTAGTCACTAATTGGCGATGGCATTGGACATCTGAATATACGGTATACATGGTACTTTAATGTTCATTGGTTTGCACGCACCCATGTACCTGTATCAAAAACCGTTGACCGTGCGTAGCAGGTAGAACATCCAGGGGAAAATCAGAAGTGGTCATGATGCTTTGCAGGGGTACAAAAATCAAAACTACGGCTACCGTAACGGTACGGTTGCTCTTGGTATGTGAAGCGAGCTATAGTACGGTCACGGGATCGAGGGGCTCATTTAGTAGCAACAGAACTATATACCTGAACGAGTATGATATTCCCATGCTAGATCGCTCAAATCTCCCATCAGCGCGCCCGTCGGCTTCTCGTTCACTGTCTTTATGAGTTGTCCCTTACAACAATTCCATTTGCATTTATAGAACAAACAAGGGACATCGGTAAGGATCATGAAGTTCGATTGCGGCTTGAGCATCAAACCAAAGTGCTTCCTGAGATCGACGTAGGCTGCAACGAATATGGTTTTGGAGGCAGTGCTTGCAGTTATGCGATGGTTTTTTGCATCATTGCGAAAGATGGTTCTTGTATTGTTGGCTACGAGATCTTGCTCCCTCCTCCGCAGTCTCTGACTTGTATTTTCGCCATTCTTAGGTTGTCTGTTCGAACGATGGATATCGAAACAAACTCTCCAATGGCGGCAAAGCCTGTCAAGATGTCCTTCTGGCGAAAGTGGGGCCCAGCTCTCCTTGCCATCGTGGGAGTTCTTGCAATTAACGCCCGCATGTTGACGCCTGGAAGTCAAGTTCAAGAGCTCTCCGCGAGTGCCCTCAAACACCGCGCCCTTGCAGAAGAGCGGACCGCGCAGGTTGTAGCTATGGCTCCATCGTCTGACTTTGATATTGCCGGTGGGTTTGGGTCGCGATACCTTTCGGAGGCCGAGGGTGGAGTCATGGAGTACACCCGGCGCCGACACCGATACCTTGGGGAATACGTACACAAAGACGTATCAGGGAGGTTTTCTCTCTTCGGAAAGTTGTCTGTCTCTTTGATTTACTTCGCGTTTTGGGTTTTCCTGATGTTCCCGAACTGGTTCCTTCCTATTGGACGGCCCGGTATTGCACTTGGCGGAGGTGTTGCGATGGTGGTCTGGCGATTCATCCTTCGAGAAACAGGCAATGGACCCCTTTTCAACGCCGAACGTGTCATCATCATGGAGCCCCTCTTCTTGCTCTTTGGTCTCATGGTAACAACCATTTATCTGGAAAAGATGGAACGAGGAGGAATCTTCGACAAGCTTCGTGCCTCGCTCGATGATCCTGTAAACTGGAAGCGTTCATTCAAGATTATGATGTTGTCCACGATCGGATCTGCCGCCGTCATGAACGACTCAGTTGTGCTTATCTTCTCTGGTGTTGTCGTTGATTTGTGCGTGCGACACAAGGTTGCCAACTCTTTGCCTTACCTTTTGTCTTTGGCCACAACTGCCAATATTGGGTCTGCTTTGACTGTTACGGGTAACCCACAAAACATTCTTATCGTCTCCCTTGCTTACGATGAAATCAAGTGGCTCGAGTTCGCAAAAAATATGTTCCTTCCTGTTCTCGCAGCAACCCTTATCAACATGGCCATGATGTTTATCTACTATGGTGCGGAGCTCTTCCCTGGATCCTCTGGAATTCATGAGAACTTTGGAATCCTATTTTTCGGAAACCGTACTCCTGAAATGCTTGCGCAAGAGCATGCCTTTTACACTCGCAATGCCGCGACGAAGGAAGGGGTTGAAGAAGAATCTTCCGGATGGAGCATTTGGTCGAAGTTGCAAGTTGGGATTGTCGTCACTTTCCTAATCTGCTTCGGATGTGGTTTGGATGTGTGTGTTGTTTCCATTTGTGCAGGAACCCTTCTGATGGTCCTTGCAGCCTACAAGCGACAACACTACGACCCAAGACCCGAAAACGTTCAATATGACCACGAAGGAAACCCCCTCCCCCCCAAGAAGACCTACGACATGGATGGCAATGAGATCGAACCTGAAGAGGAAGAACTTGTCACTGAATCCGAAACGACGTTGACTGAGGTTGACTACGGTCTTCTTATGCTTTTCATTGGTCAATTCCTTTTGATTGGATCTTTCAACGACACTGGGGTTCCTCAGGCCTTCTTTTCGAAGGCCATGGGTGGCTGTGCTGACCAGATGACAAAGTCTGAAGACGGTTGCTTGTACTGGTTTGTACTGATTATCACCATCTTGTCCAACGTTGCTTCAAACGTTCCGGTCTGCCAAATGCTTGCTGCGACCTTCCCGTATGCCACACCCTACGACTGGATCCAAGTTTCCTTTTCTGCGACTATTGCTGGAAATTTGACAATGTTGGGATCTGCTGCCAACATGATTGTTGCATTCCAGGCTGCCAAGGTTGGAGATCGATCGTTCACCTCGGAACGTCATATTCCATTCGGTCTTCCCTCTTGCTTCCTTTGCTTGTACGCGGGAACCTTCCTGTTAGCCACCTTCAACTGGGCTCCGAAGTGCAGCGAAAGACTCAACCAATGCGGTGGAGAAGGGGATGTGCAAGAATAAACAACCCCCGATTAGCCGATTAATCAGAAGTGATAAATCTAATCACCATATGCATAACCGACTACTGCTACTACTTACTTAGTCTCCGTTGCTGATGATTCGAACAGAAAGCAGTGAGCATCCGTGGATGATCTTCGGTCCAGGAGGAGACGATGTATTATTCCGAAAAAAGTGATCTCAGTGTTTTGTCAGTGTGAATTACCGTATTGCGGAAGATGGCTGAGCTTTCGTGCGCTAGAGGTAATTTGTGACGTCACGGAACCCTATCGTCAAAGAATATAGGCAAAGCCGACACGGACGAGGACTCGCTTTTCCGCCAATCGAATCGCATGAGCTTGGCGCATACCACCCTAGTAGATTTTGCTTCGAGGATCTTTCAAAGAATCAAGGGACTTCCCTTCTGAGAAGCGGAAGCGAAGTGCCGTTACGGCAGCAACTAGCTGGGACAAAGCTGGTTGCTGTCAAAGGTTTTGTTGAACGAATCTGTACTACCACTACGTCGATATTTCAATCACCCAAAGATTGAGAATGAAGAGTATTGACGAGGATTGCATGAAGATTGCGATTGAAGAATCGAAGAATGCTTCGCTCAACCAATGTATGCCGTTCGGTGCCGTCCTCGCGGACGAAAATGGAACAATTGTTTTGAAGGCGCAAAACGGCAGTCAGGCGTCTGGGAAAAGGGGTGGCACAGGCGATGTGACACGCCATGCGGAAATGGAGCTTGTACGGAAGGCATCATCGATGTTTACCAGAGAAGAACGTTGCAAATACACTGTCTATACAAGCACAGAACCCTGTGTGATGTGCGCTGGTGCCATTTATTGGGGAGGATTTTCGAGAGTCGTCTACGGATGTTCCTCACTCCGACTTGAGAAAGATCTTTCAGGTCCTGGTGGATTCGATATTGATATTCGTTCCTTGTATGGCCCTTTTGCTAGAGAAGGAATTCGGAAAATAGAGGTGATCGGTCCTCTTCTAGAGGATGAAGCCCTGGAGGCACATGCCCGTTCCGGGGTTTGGGCGAAGTGTCAAGAATTTTTGGAGAAGAATGAGCAAGGAAAGATGGACGAGGGCGAACCACAAACTGAGGAGAGCTTGGAGTAGGACGGCCGACGGGGCTAAGCGTTATGGCACTGAAGTTGGTCTCTTCTCATGTTTCGATTACCGAGTGACCGTGAGGACGACCTTTCCTGGGCACCAATGAGCGCCGGAGCATCATAGGTATTGATATGCTCTTCCATCTCGCGTTTCTCTTTTTTACCCAGTACGTTACCTAGCTCGTCGTCTCTTCTGTAGCTGGAGAAATAGGGTCGTACCTAAGGATACGGTATCGGTACGGATGATGTCGGACCGGAACCTAGATGATTTTTCATCCATTCTTGGAGGCAATATCACATTGGAAAACATATAGCTTCAGAAAAAATCGAAATCTAGAGTCAGAAGAAGCAGCGCGATATGGATTCCGTCCTAGTGGGCCATTCCTATGATAGGGTGAAGAAGTTCGAAGTGTTTCTATGTCCCGGGCAGTATGTATGATTAGTAACGTTATGTATATACATATGTATCCAGATGCTTTCTATATCACATGTCATGCATATGTATACAGGTTCCGAAAAGATCTTTTTGGCTTCCCATGACTCTGGCGGAAGCGGAGTTCGGGATGACGGCGACGAAGAAGTGAAGGCAACACTCCGAATTCCCAAATCCAACAGCAAACAAATACCTGCGCACTTTATTCACTTCACTTCACTGTCAAGGATACGAGATGAATGAGAAAGGAAAGGCTGATCAGGATGACATCCTGATGGAGAAGTCATTGCTCTCAACGGGGCTTGGATCTGCTCCCGCTGTTGACGACGGAACAGTTCCAGTGATTGACATCAGCGGCCCCGAGGAGGAGGTTACGGAGCAGCTCTGGCAGGCTGCGACAACTGTTGGTTTCTTCGTCGTAACCGGACATGGGATTCCGCAGAGTGTCATTGACGATGCATTTTCCACTTCGTCCACCTTCTTCGGTCAGTCGCTGGAGGACAAGGAAAAACAATCGCCGTTTGCAGCGAACATAAATTCTGGATATGAATACATGGCCCAGGTGCGTCCTTCTACTGGCTTAGCCGATCGGAAGGAAAGTCTACAGATCACTGCTCGTGAGGGATGTATGGACGGGAGATGGCCGAATGATTTCATTCAAGTCGAAACATTGGCATTGATGGAGGCTGCGCATACTGTAGCGGGGAAGATCTTGGATTTACTCGAACCACAAGCCCTGCCCGATCTCGCCATGGAAGAGAGGGGCGTTCTTTCTAAGTCTCATACATTGTGGGCAGATGACGGCCAGTGTACACTCCGCCTGTTGCACTACCCTCCTGCTCCCAAGGAAGACATTGTTCGGTTGAGAGAAGAAGGATACTGGCGTGCAGGTGCACACACGGACTGGGACAACGTTACTCTACTGTTCCAGCGAGCTGAGGACAAGGGACTTGAGTGTTGTGCGAATCCTCGTCTCGTAGCAGAGACCAAGGATTATCGTTGGGCCGAAGTTAATCCTGTTGACGGTGGTATCGCTGTGAACATCGGAGACATGCTTGCGAGGTGGTCAGACGGTCGCTTGTTCTCAAATTTGCATAGAGTCCGTATGCCCAAAGATTCCGAGCTCAATCCACCAAGATCAAGATACTCCATTGCATTTTTTGCACAAAGTGACAAAAGGACTTTGATCAAAAGCAAAGATGCTGATCCCATTACAGCTGGAGACTACATTGTCTCCAGGGTAAAGAGCAACTTTGAAGCTAATTTCAAAACCCCCTAGGCTCTCCACAAAGTAGGGATAGGAATAATCTTTGTCTCGGTGTTTGCGTTCAAGAGGATAAAGTTGTATAGACATTGGCGGCGGCGCCGTATCATTGTCGAAAGCCGCCGTGACTGTTGTGCATTTACTCTTCAGGACCTCTCTACAGTTAAAGTTTGTACTTGAGGACCTGTCTAAAGTTAAGGTTTACATTTTTTCCTTACCATGACATGGTCTCTCCCATCGCTACCATCGGCTTGGCCACTGCTGCATCTTGCTGTAGTAGCGGTTGCTTGAATCATGACGTGTCATGGAATCTGGAATCTCCTCTCGCCAAGCCTACAGGAACGAAGAAACTACCGTAGGCGAATAATCGCACTTTCGTTTTTCCTTCAAGTCTCTGGAGTGACTTTTCCATATACCCTGTCAGTAAACAAGTACATGCACAATGTCTGATGTGTTGAATAGTAGAGATATCTCCCGAGACCTTTTCTCTGCCAGTATCGGGTCGGTGTTTTGTTGCTACACTGGGCAGCCTTTCGATACTGTGAAGGTTCGTATGCAAACGAGGCCAAATGAGTTTAGTGGCGTACTGTCTTCCACCTCGCGAATCATCAACCAGGAAGGGGTTGCAGCACTCTGGAAAGGTGCTGTCCCAACAGCAGGTGGGATGATACTTGAAAACTGTATGGCCTTTGGTATCAATGCTGCGCTGAAGCGCGCCTTCCCAGCCGACCCTTCTGAGACAACGAGGTCGGGGATGCCTGATCTCTACAAGCCATTCTTGATGGGTGCAATCACCGGGTGCTGTTCTGCGACTGTTCTGTTGCCTAGTGAAATCATCAAGGCGAAAACACAAGTGGAAATCGCAAATATTTCATCTCAAGAAATCCTGAGGACGATGATAAAGCGTCAAGGCTACCGATCTCTCTTTGTAGGTACGTGGGAAGAATTTCAACATGAGGGTTCCGGATTGTGACGAGGGCGGCTCGAGACGTGCCTCATCACTCTTGTCCGATTAGGTTTTGATGCGCAGCTCATGCGAGATGGTCCATTTTACGCCTTTTTCTTCGGGGGATACGAACTGTGGACATACTTCTTCAGAACTTACGTGCCCAGTATGCCAGACGAGTTGAACTACTTTATGAGTGGCGGTCTAGCGGGTGTCTGTGGATGGACGATGGCTATGCCCTTCGACGTTCCGAAAACGAACGTTCAGGCTCGATATGACACCAAGGTGTTTGGCAGCTACTTCCCCGAGTTAATAAAGATAGCGAGACAGCGGGGAATTTCAGGACTCTATAGTGGCCTCCTGCCGACAGTTGTGAGAGCCTTTCCGGCGAATGCGGCACTTTTCTTGGGTGTGGAGTCTTCCAAGAAAGTGTTTGACAAGTTCATGTGGCCAGGGGAAGAAATCCATTGACTGCAAGTAAGGGCATGTAGAATCAAATTTAGTCCAATATGCTAAAGTTCCAAGATATCTGGCAAGACGACGTCGTCTTGGTCTATACAGAAGAGGTCACCGTATTGATCGAATGAGTTGCAAATGCCAAATGATGGGGGTCGGAAGTCAACCAGCTCTTCACATGGGCAAAAATCTATTGGTACCTTGGCATCCTTGCATGTCCGCGTTGCCGGAATCGAATCATGGATTAGGTTGTAGCTCCAGGGTGGGCGTGCCGCACGGGAATTGCGGCCGCTTGACGAAGACGACTCCATTAAGCTCCGAAGCGTTAGATACAGGTCACCACCAGTCACAATTTTTCGTTGGTTGGCATATAATTGTGTCATTCCACTGTCACCAACTAACGCTTTCGGAAGGAGCACATGAGTCCATGGCTCACGATGTTCTACTTGCATGGAATACTCGACAGTTGCTGGTCCACCTTGCAATCCATGATCCGCACGAACGACAACAACGGTGTTCGCGAAACTTTCATGCAATATGATGAACTCGAGAAATTGCAGTAGTTGCTCATCATACTCTTCCGCCACTGAAACCATCTTCATCCAGGCAGGATCATAGTTGTGGGCTGCCATAGCATTCAGGTAGACTAATTTCGGAATGCGAACCAGATCTGGTGTACCCCAGAGCTCACGAATCAAGTCGAAGCCTGGATTTGATGACTTTGCTCCCCATCTCAAATTGCTATCGGCGCATAGACGTGGGCCAACTGCTGCAAACTTATACTGCCGGCTTTCTTCCAACCGACAGTATAATCGTTGGAGTTCCAAATTAGGGGCTAAAGGAAAGATGTTGTTCTGAGCGACAAAGGGCGAGCCCTCGTAGCAGAATTCATCGCCGAAATACGTAAAATAGCCGAGCTTTTTCGCAACATCAAAAATCCAAGGACTTTCATAATGATTTTCCGTTATCGGGCAATACGTTACATGCCGCCTTGGACCACGCCTAAAAAGTTGCAGCCCATACTCATCGCGCGAGGGATCGTGGCATATCCTCGATGCGTTCCAGCTTGGGAACACAGTCGTGCAACATTCTGTCCCATCATCTGATCGGCACTCGGACAAAGGATCGACGAGAAAAGATCCGTCGGGACAGGGGACGCATTCACCCGCCTCGCTCTCAAATTTGCCCTGCCCCGAACATCTGGTATTTTTCTCGTCTTGATGCATGAAACAGCCATGATGAAAACGCGCTACGATACACCCACTAAGGGTAGGAATTTGATTCGCAATCGAATTTGGACCGTTGAGAGAAAAGTGGGTGAACTCCGGGGCACAGATGCCGCTGCTGCAGTCGATCTTTCCGTCGTCTAGCTTTTTCATTTGATACCTCTGCAAAAACGAGCGTGTCTTCGGTAGATGCCTCTGTGCATAGGCTAACGAGGCTGAATCAACCTCAATTATCAGAATACTTGCTGGTGATTCGGACTCCGTGGTCCTGAGGGCCCTCGATCGCTCCAAGTCGGGGTGTGACGCAAGCAATCGCGTGTCATAAGACATTTTCCGACCGCGACATTGGACCAAAGCAAAGTATTCTTCTGGATACGATTCTGAGAGGATCTCATCATCACCCCAAGGGTGCTTGTCACATCGATACCATCCACGGTGACTAGTGGCGCACTGACATCGATTGTAGGAATTTGCTTTCGAAGCTGTGCTGTTCCACATCTCTCCACAATCGAGTGAGAAACGAGTTCGGTAATCTCGTCCAATATCGCTGTAGAATGACAGAATATTGGGAGGCCGCGGCATCCTCGTGCATGTCTGTGAGGTATCGCTTGTTAAGCCGATTTTCAGCGAGCAGTACTCGGCTGGAATGTCCAAAGCAGCGCCACAACTCTCGCCGCCTTTTTGCCAGGGAACGAGAAGGGAGGTTCCTCGACGACCGTCGCGAACAGATACGTCTTTCGGCGCCGACACTGAAACCATGGTCTCGTGTACGTCAAAGGGCGTGATCCATTTTTGAATGTTTGCATATAGCGCCGACATCGGTTCGTTTCTTTCCAAGTAGGCTGGCGCTCGAACAAACAAGACAGGATGGACAGCCTCACGGCGGCCTGATCTGCTCTGGAAATATGGACCATAATGAAGGCCGTGATCAGAAGTGACTAGTGCCAGAGTCCTGTCAAAATGGCCACTCTTCGCAACGCGTGAAAGGAAGGCTGACATTTTCTTATCCAGCATTGACGACAAAACCATTGTATCTTCGTGTGTGTCAATGAAGTGTAGGAAAGCGGCCCAACGGAGGTTTGGGTTTTCTTCTCTCCTTTTCGTCTCGTATAGTCTCAAAAACTCGTCTCCATACGCCATCAGTTGTTCCGCAGCGAGGTCCGGTCCCAAACAATTCGGGCGGTCAAAGTCGAAGCAAAACAATTGTGAAAGTTCGCTTCCATGAGTTGTGCTTGGTCTAAGGCTCTTCAGCATATTCGAATTCTCAATGCAGCCTAAAGAAAGAAGATAAGTGAGCGTCTCTTCATTTGAGTCTTGACCGAGTTGATGGACTGTGGGCACTTACCGTCTTCCGCCTTGAGCGTTACAAATCCATTGTCATTAAGACGATCCCAGAGCCATCGTCCGCTGGTGGCGTCCTTGTTTATCCCGTTGCGATCTGCAAGTGGTATCCCGGAGTACAGAGCAGCCTGGTTCTTTCCGGAATTGGGGCCTACAGCAGTGTAATTTCCAAACTCAACAAAGCCAAGTTCTCGAAGGGCCTTGGCCGTGTTGGGCATTGTGCGATGGAAATGTGGACGGCTTATGGGGTCAATCATGATGAGAAAAATGTTTAATCTCTCGTCGTCCGAAGTCGAAGTCGCGGGAGGACGACTAGACCCGGTACGATCAATGACACGAGTCGTACACTTTGAGAAATTACCAAATCGAGCGCAGACAGCTTCAGCGTCATTCAAATTCTCGTTGCTAAACCAGATTTCAACTTCTTCCGGTCGTGGACCTAGAAAATGCCGATCTGGTCTTGTAAACTGATACGTGAAGCCAGTATCTTTGTTCGCACGTGGATGATAGTGCCGGATCTGGTTTTCGCCATCTTCCAGGGGTATCACAACCTTAATCGATGTATCTCCCAAAATTTCAGAGAATTCGATTTGGAGATGCGGCGATATGCGTGCCTGTGGACAGGGTTTGAATTCTATGGACTTGTAGAGGTTAATCTGTTGCGTAGATTCGGGACCCATAACACGAGACGAATCATCGATAAATACTCGACTCGATGGGATTGCAAGGTCCAATCCCTGGGTAGCAAAAATGTATGCAGTGAAGACACTCATTTCATTCCCGTGGCGACTTGCTTGGTCGGCTCCCCAAGATAGTAGCTCCTCGATATCATCCTGAGTCTTGAAGATTGCATTTGGCCCGTAGCGTTGTTCGGTCCAGCTTTCATTTCCGGGTGGGGCGTAGAAGTGCGAGAGCAGTAAGGTTTGAAGTTTGTATCGATGTTCCAAAAGAACACGCGCAGCCGCTATCCCCCCAAATTCGTATCGACCATTCCTCTTTCGGGAATGCATTCCCACAACCATGTAGGTTATTGTACTTTCATTGAAAAAAGTGCCAGCCTCGGAAAAGACGGCGTCCGCGAGGTCGAGACGGTCGGGAGTAAACATATCAAATACGGCGGCTATTATCCACCTGGGTTGTACAGTCGACGATGACCACCGTCTGGATGGATCTACTGCGACCTTGTTCGCAGAACGGTCAAAGGAACTCCACCATGTATCGAGACTCTCTCGCCAGTCTACGGCATCCTCACCGTCACCGGCTACGACGAAATCGATTGCATGGATATCATGACCCTCGAGGGCAGCATGGAGCAAAAATGTACCTCCAAGAGAGTACGGACTTTCGAAATCAACATGATCATAAATGTTGGTACCGGTGTTGTTGTTGGCCTTGGTGTACATGCCTTCCTTGGCAGCCCGAACAGCATCGGGGGAGATGACGAGGACATTCGAACTTGAGATGTGCCGGGATAGAACTCTTCTAGCAAAATCACGCATGACGAACCCGAATTTCGGTGTCGAGGATTGAGAAGTTCCTATTGTGTGAAGGTCTGCGGTAGATAGACTATTCGCAGCCAACCACGATTGCTGAGTAGCCGATACGTCCTCCACTTGGGTGGATAGCTGCCTATTCGGATAACCTGCCTGATATTCTGTAGCGCCATGCTGTGGGATGCTGTGCGGATGTTCCTGCCAGTCATGGGACCAACCTGGCTGATGTTCCTCACTTCGTATTGTCACGTAGAAGGACATTCCCATGTAAACAGAAAGGAGAACGAATAAGGCAGAGATCCAAGACAAACGCTTTAGGAAGTATCTCGAGCGTCGTGTTCGTGCCTTCGCTTTGCCATGAGACTTCATTGTGCAACCAATTCCTGTTAATCACGGCACTAGCAGAAGCAAACAACTGTAAATCAGATACTATCATTCTCGCATAGCCACTTCGATATGGTTTGCCAAGAGAGGGCTCTTCAAAATCGGTTGTGGCTGCGGGTAGTCCATTTTCAAAATGGCAGAAAATGCGGTCTTCGTCTAGTTGACCCACTGGAGCTCTTCCATGACTGTGAACTGTGACACCTGCGGAAGAGGTTACAGTTATGCCGTTATGCCCTACACGTATGAATATATCTATGGTATCTTAGGTATAGGTGCAAAGGTGTATCATACATATGTCACCCCCGGAACTTCATCCGTGGCAACACGTTTCGCGGTATCGCTACGTTCGTTTTGATTGGATTACGAATGACTGTGATGCTCACTTGCGTCACACTCAATCAATTAAAAATCTCAAAATTCGCTTGCAGTTTCACGTATTTCGTATTTCCGACAGAATCGACACTTGCACAGGATGAATGTACTGGTGTATCGTAGGCGGGAGGAAGTATATCACGATTCTTTCACCTTTTTCTTTTTTTTAGCCGAATGTGAAGAAAACCGAATTTTCGGTGATGTTCTCGTCGACGACGGGGGGGTCCGCCTTCTCTTTTCTCCCCCAGCGCCGCAAAGTGTCTTTGTTCTGGCACCAAAAAATTCAATCGATTTACTTTTATTTCATACACTTCATACATTACTAGTACCGCTTGTTGCCGCTAGTGCACCTTTGATTATCGAGGTTCTTCCTATCACAAAGCAACCCACGTTTATTCAAACGCGGGGGTATCGAGGTTTGCGATTTCTATTTTGCGTCCCGTTTTGAAACCCAACATTCTTTTCAAAAACACAACAGAGAATACGGGATAGTTGTCATGCAGACGAAAACATTTTACGATTCTAGGATGGAGGGAGACCACAAATATAGTGAGGAATACGATGCCATGAGTGGCATCGATGATCTCGACTTTGGTATGGATGACAGCAATATAACTCTTCTCCCATTGCCAGAAAACACGACAGTCTCAAAATCTGCTCCCCGAGCAATTCCTATCGTTTCAAACTCCATGGTACAGAATCAACCCGTGGCACCACCCCCGGTATCCCAACCCAGTTCCGCAGGGTCGACAGCAAGTGCCTTTTTGAACAATTTGATGGATCCTGCAGCCTCAACTTTCAATAGCACAATGTTTTCTCATACACCACCAAGTACCATTTCGACTTCGTACGAGGTATCACATTTCGCGAAGAGAGCCAGGTCTGGAGTAAGTCGACGGTCCGTGTCGGCATATTCATTGTATGCAAAATTTTGTCAAACTTATCCTTTTTCACCATTGAAAGAGCGTTTCCGAACGAGTTAAGATATCAAACGAGTTAGAACGAAAGGGAATGATTGACAGAGAAACAAAAGGTATTCTGAAAGATCTCATCATATCTGGACAGGATAATGAGCTACAGCATGCCTTGGATCGTTATGAGCAAGGCGATTCAGCACTTCTAGAAACTATTCTTCAGAACGGGACCTTATCAAGCAAAGCGAAGAATGAAATAGATCTACTGGGTGATTTGGATCTGGACTTCCTTAACGTTAACGATCCTGGTTTGAGCGATATCACAAGCCAGAATATTGCGTACGATCCAGGTGACTCCACCGGAAGCAAGCCAGCCGACCAAGTGATGGACAATGAAGCCTCGGATGGTATCGGAGAACTGGATTTCGACGGGGGGATCAGCGAATCGGACGGCTTTGATTCGAACTACAGAATTCCCTCCCCCATGTATAACCCAACGGGGTCTCGATCACGATCGAATTCGACCTTCTCTGTAGATCTTGGTTTGGACTATCGATTAAGGTCCAATTCATTATTCTCTGCCCTTATCGGCAGCTCGACGCCACAGCATGATTCAACGCCAGTTGAATACGGAAATTGGATGGAAGACGAAGATCAGCACGAGGAAAAACAAGCCAAACCGAATGGTGGCATAACGATTCAGAAAAGTACAAGACGTGCTTCCGCGCCGAACATGCGTAGTAATTTGAGTATATCGATGGCCGGTGAAGATAAAAAATTATCCTCAGCAGAACGAAAGGAAATCAAGGCAGAGGGTAAACGTCGTGAGAAATCAGAGAAAAGGGAGATGAAGGAACGGGAAAAACAAGAGAAAAAAGAAAAACGGGAACAGGCGAAGCTTGACAAGATAAAGCAGATCGAAATGGAGGAGAAAGAAGAACACGAACCAGGATCGGGAAGACCCCGATCACTCTCAGACCCGAACTTTAGAACGAGTATTGATTCCGATGGGTTGCTTCAGGTGGATCGACCCGATGGGTGGATCGGGGCTTACTCACCTGAGAGCAGAAAGGTTCGTATCGAGCGCTTTTTATCCAAGAGAAATCATCGTATATGGACGAAAACTGTAAAGTACGATGTTCGGAAGAACTTCGCGGACAGCCGACTTCGAGTAAAGGGCCGGTTCGTGAAGAAGGAAGACGAACTATTGATGCGCGAGCTGATGAGTTTAACCTAGAAAGCTCAGTACCTTCGATTTTTCTTGTATAGTGTGGTCTTCGTTTCTGGCTCACCTCAGGGACACCCCATCGTCGATGAGAACCGGATGCCATAGCCCTCGATCTTTCACTACATCATAAAGGGACATCTACTGCTATTGACCACGGGAACACGGATTGAATTTCTAGAGCCATAATCTCATTGTTCCCTATCCAATTAACCAGATGTACGACGATGCCAACTAGATGGACACTTTTTCGATGACACCTTAAGACGAGGAAAATTCTATTCTCCGTCATCCATGTTGTCAGAATCTCGATCCACAATTACCATGTCATCCCAAGAAAGCGTTCTCAAGAAGGAGTTTCCACTGTTTGGAGGCGAATCAATGACGTTGTACGACGAAGCATCAGTCACGGAAGCAGGAACGAGGGATGAATCATCTTGTTCCTGCTCCACCGAACATTGATCTGATGAGGCCATTGACGTTCCCAAAGACGATTCGAGGGGTTCATGAGACTGATTCTTCCCTGCTAATCTGTGTCTTAGAAAACTGTTGCGCGTTTCGTCACAGTGATGGAAATAGTTCCTCCAAAAAACAACTTCATTTGCATTCTGGTATCCTGGGGAATTTCCACGTACGAGCAATTGAAAATGAGGGTTCAAGCAAATGAGGACGACGATTATGTCGACACCAAGATTTCCATTACCTTGTAATAGTCGAGAACGAGCATCCGCCAAATTTTCATCAGTTTCCACGAGTCGTTGGATTAGTGCTTTCCTAGCGGAATCCATCGTAAAGACCTCCCCAGATGTCTGCTTTTCCCGTGTTTTCGGATCGCTGTACGGCGTTGTAAATGTGATATCTTCCATACTTAGGGCAAGAATCAAGTCCATCAATGCTCGATCAGAGACGAAAACTGGGGCTTCACTGCCGCTATTGCAAGCTTCTGGAATCTCCCACGGTAGAGGAAGAGATTTAGATTGTTCGCTATTCCGACAGCGCCCATCATCCAGGTCCTCCAACTGGGAAATCTCGGCAACCAGATTTATGGCAGTGGAACGAACAAAGTTAAAGACGCCTCCAAATACAGGCAAGGTGGACTCCTTGATACACGTCGCGATACTTCCAAAGTCACTACTGATGGAATCAAGCCACCCGGCAGCTTCTTGATCGCTCAGCATACTCACAGTCATCGGTTGTATCCCTTCACTAGTAGGCTGAACATCGTTGCGAGACCTCTGTACGTCCAAAGAATCGTGTTGTCCATCGTCGGAGAACATAGTGCTGATGGCTTACTCCGGCGATGATTCCAAGCTTGCCGACTTGAGCTAGGGTGACAACCAAGATGTGACGCGAATCTTTGGAACAAGTCGTCAACTCTCCTACTGGGTGACAAGTACTGTGCTTCCGGAGGGTTCTGATGGTGCGTCGCCCCATCGGAAACAGGTGCGTCGTGCAGAAGAACAAAAACCAAACCTGAAGGGTTGTCATCACAGACGTCACACGATGGAATTCTTTCGCCGGCCACTCATGCACACTGTTAACTGAAACAGGTGGGAGGCTGTCCTCTACGGAATACTACCCCGGGGCGTCGTGCAGAAGAACAAAAACGAAACCTGAAGGGTTGTCATCACAGACGTCACACGATGGAATTCTTTCGCCGGCCACTCATGCACACTGTTAACTGTAAAAAATGTCATTAACCAATCGGATGACAGAACTTTGATTGACGGTCTGTCTGTGCGTCAATACCGGGTATACGTAACGTTACCGCGTATCTTTCGGATCCGGTCCTGGCCGCCGTAGGGAACGCTCGGATACTGTATCATACATACGTCTTGTTCTGTTGAGATTCAATATACATATCCTACATATGGAGTTTGCATTTTCGCAATTCACCTTGCTTGTTGACAGGGAGACAACACAGCACCTAGATCGTCTAGCAACAAGCTCATATGTGATCAATTGTACGACTGTGGTGTCGTATCATGCGCTATCACTCGGTCGAGGTATGATACCGGTATCATGCTACCGGTGCGCCACCGTGGTCTGAAATGGTTTGCACCGCCGGAAACGGCGCTCGAAGAAGGTTTTCTTTGTGCATCTTCATGGCCTGCCAGCCTTTTTTGTGTATGACATTGAGATACTATGCTCATTTATTGCAGCGACAAAGGCATCGGGTACTATGATCATATCTGGATTGTTGTATGATGGTATGAATTGTATCACATACGTATAAGAGGTATGGCAGCAATATGAAATCTGCCTTGCGATCCTTGTTCCGAGGTCCGAGTTCCGAGTAGCGGCAACACGACTGGCTCGGGAATCGATGGTTGGGTGTCCAGCTCGGTTATTTACACCTTCATTCATGTATACTAAGTCTATGTAATCGTGCAAATGTTTGAAAATCCATCTTCATGTTACGTGCCGGACCCGTGGATTACGGTACTGGTCGTTGAGTCACGCCAGCCCTGCTTGTTAAATCGCAGTGCAGTATGTAGAGGATGGAGTCGAGGAATCGTCGTCCTCAAAAGAACCTTGCGCAGTCATCGATCCACTACCGATTGCAAGTCGTGGTGGGCTTAGGTTCTTGACGGTTGGCGTATTTTCGGACCAAAGGGTTGCCCCAACCTTGAAGTGTTCGAACGACAAATAACTTGTGGACTTTCGCTGGGATCAGTCAGCGACATTGAAAACTAACAACTAGTATTGAAGAAACCGCTACGCCAATGCAAGTGTCCTCATTTTCCCTAAGTTCAGGGGCCTTTGCCAAAGGAAGTGATAAAATGACAGCTATACAACCTGGGAGGTCGCGGTTGCGACGTTTACTGGGCCTAAAGGACAAGACTGTACCTTCGGATGAAGACACCCTGCCAGAAGCTGTCGAAGTGTCGTCTACGTCTAGTGGCATGGTCTCGCATTCTTCGGTAGATAACCACGAGTATCTGCTGGAAGATCCGTATGCCGATGTACGGGATCGTCTTGAAGAACTATCAGCCCTCGACAAATCTCGATACGCAAGCAAGAAGAGAGACGCCGATCACGAGCTTCACCTTCCTCTCTTCGCTGCCTATACCACCTATCTTGGCTACGCCGTTATGATTCTTTGCGGGCATGTTCGCGACTTATTTGCTAAACTGCTCGGCCATGGACGCTACATCCGACGCAAAACTCCCTTCAAAAGCGATAATCTGCAGTGGTACGCTCCCCTACTCAAGTCGTGGGAAAACTTCTACACTCGGAGACTCTACCATCGTATTCAAGACTGCTTTAATCGTCCGATTGCATCCAATCCCGGAGCCATCATTCATGTTCTGGAACGAGTTAGCTGCGATGGAAACAAGACAATGGATGTGCTAGGAACTCTTGATGACCTCGACAATGACGAGCAACGTCGAAAGTACAAGGAAGCTCCTCATTTCAAGCTGATATCCGGGAATCGCGTAGCTAGAGAATGCTTGAACTTGGGAAGCTACAATTATCTTGGCTTTGGTGATGACTGGCACGATACGTGTAAGGAGGCAGTGGTTGGATCTCTAAATGATCTTCCAGTATCGAGCAGCTCCTGCAGAAACGAATTTGGGACCACTAAGCTCCATCGAGAGGTTGAAGAACTAGTGTCTCGTTTTCTTGGGAAAGAAGATGCATTGTGTCTCAATATGGGCTTCAACACGAACTGTACCACCATTCCTGCTCTGGTGGGGCGTGGGGATTTGGTCATCAGCGACGAACTGAACCACACTTCTATCGTCAACGGAGCACGAGCTAGTGGAGCTGCGATTCGTATCTTCCGTCACAATGATACGGACCATGTAGAGCAAATCCTACGAGAAGCCATCGTCATGGGACGTCCTCGGACCCGACGCCCTTGGGGCCGAATTCTGGTTGTTGTTGAAGGGATTTATAGCATGGAAGGAGAGTACTGCGATCTCTCCAACGTGGTGCGGGTATGTAAGAAGTTTGGAGCCTTCGTTTATTTGGACGAAGCTCATTCCATTGGTGCAATGGGGGCCACGGGTCGTGGGTGTGCCGAATACTGTGGAGTAGACACAGCAGACATAGACATCATGATGGGAACCTTTACCAAATCGTTTGGTGGTATGGGGGGATACATTGCTGCAAACAAGGACGTGATTGCGTACTTGAGACGAGCATGTTCAGGTAGCGCATACCACAATTCACTGTCTCCGGTTGTTTGTCAGCAAGTCATTTCGAGCTTTAAGGTAAGGATTGCATCCTCTGTATCTTCGACTTCATTGAGATGAGTCTCTGATGCTTGAATTCTTCTTGTCGAAAGGTCGTCATGGGTGAGGATGGAACAAATGTTGGAAAGCAAAAGATTCAAGCGCTGAGAGACAACTCCAACTACTTCCGTATGAGACTCCAAGAAATGGGATTGAGTGTTCTGGGACACTATGACAGTCCGATCATGCCTGTGATGCTTTACAATCCTACAAAAATTGGTGCCTTTTCACGTGAATGCTTCAAACGTGGCCTAGCGGTAGTAGTCGTTGGCTTCCCAGCGGTCCCCATATTGGCATCGCGTGCACGCTTCTGCATTTCAGCGGGACACACCCGTGAGCAGCTTGATCGGGCGTTGAAGGAAATCGATGAAGTTGCTGACAAGCTAAAACTCAAGTATGAAAAGTCAATCTTTGGGTGAAACAAACGAGCATCCTTGATTTTGACAAGACATGATGCATCACACCCAATTGCAATTATACTTGATGTAGAGAAACGTCAATAGTAGATTTGAGCCGTAATTGTTACTTGATATTCATTCGGTAAATGTTCCTTGGTCGGATACTTCGTCTGCTGAACTGGTCCGCTGGTGGTGCAACCTTGACTCAATTACCCTCCATGATCTGGGGAAATATTTCGACTAACTCTAAGCACATCGCCCCCCGAAAGGTAGACTATGGTAGGTCGCCGAAAAACGAGCTGTAAACTAGCAACAACGGTGTATCGCGAGCTACCCTTTTTTCGTGTACTTTTTTGGTGTGATTGATCATGCACCCGTAGATGCAAGTTGCTGGCCATGATACACGGTCCATAAGGACGACAGATCCGTCTCATAGAATACTAGAAGCATCGGTCACGTCCGATGAATCATCGGATTCTGTGCCTGTAAGCGGTGCTCCAGTTTTCGAATACGAGAAGGATTCTGTATCTGCTAAGCACGTAGCCGCTACCTTCAGCACCTTCTTCACAACGATTTTGTCACTCGACCGTTTCTTGATGTCATTGATGATATTCTCTATCCCATGACGTAATGAAGTACCCGTGAAAATATCGACATCCCTCGTACTACGAGACAGATTGACCTTGTTTTCAAGTGCATATACCGCCAACTCGACTTCGTCCAGTTCAGCTTGTAACTTTTTCGATTTCAGTACCCTACTTTGCACATCTAGCTGTGCCAACGCAACGGCCTTTTCACTCTGTTCATTCACCTTTTTCATCTTTTGTATATTTTGATCAAGTGCGTATCGTTCCTTTCGTTTTTCTACAGTTTCTCGTTCTAACTTCCTAT
>Ga0194115_10002884_pt1 | contig 19917 bp, 16 predicted proteins | sample TA2MahsurfametaG_3_FD_148656 | JGI IMG/M metagenome (GOLD analysis project Ga0194115, IMG submission 148656) | Freshwater microbial communities from Lake Tanganyika, Tanzania - TA2015002 Mahale S4 surface | ecosystem: Environmental > Aquatic > Freshwater > Lake | place: Tanzania: Lake... | reverse complement strand
TCAATGAAAGATGTACAATTCCGCATAGGTTCAGTATCAAGGGTTTCAATTGGAGGGGTAGCAGTAATAGGGAAGTCAAAGGTTACTGATTTTTCTGTTGGCGAAACGATTGCCTTGGCCAATAGTGTTGCCGGAAAATCTCTTCCGCTATCATTGACAGTTAATCTTGAAGCAAGAAATCCTAATGAATCCGTGAAAGGAAATGGAATTGCAATGGGTGGACTCGCCACTCTAACTTCTTTGGAATGGATACTTCTCATAGATGATGTTCCTACTATATCGGGAATTGTACAGGGGCCGATTGCATTACCTGCAGCTAGTGAAACCGTTTCCATACCCATAAGCACAGAATTCAATCTGTTTTCATTTTTTGAGCAAAGGGGATATACCGGAATGGCAAAATTGGCATTTGCCTTGGCAAACCCCGGTACTACTCAAGTTAAGGTTACTTTGGATGCCAAACCGGTGATTGAAACAGTTGTTGGAAACATGACATATCCCGGTAGAATCATCATAGTCGAAAGAGAATTCAATTGAAGTACTTATAAGTTCATTCGTATTTTACGAATGTTATTTATTCTTAATAAAGCCTATGAATCGACTCCTTTACCTTTGTATTTCCTTTTTTCTCATTCCCATTACGCTTTGTGCTCAGGGAGATCTGTATATCAGTGAGTTTACAGATCCTTCAATGTTCCATTTTGTGGGAAATGCCAAACTTTTCAATAAGCGTATTCGCCTTACCGATGCAACATATAATCAAGGTGGTGGGATTTGGCTGAAAGAAAAGAGAAATGTTGCTCGTGATTTTTCTATACAGATTGGATTTCAGATTACACAATCGGGAAATTCCGGTGCTGATGGTATAGCTTTTGTCATTCAAAACAATAGTACAAATGCCATTGGTGTATTTGGTGGTGGGATTGGATATATGAATATACCCAATAGTCTTGCCATCGAGTTTGATACATATCCCAATTCCGAATTTCGAGATCCCAATGATAATCACATTGGAATACAAACCAGAGGAAAAAATCCCAATAGCCCTGATCATATCATCACATTGGGGACATCCAGAAATATACCATTGCTCGAAGACGGTTCTGTGCATGTCATGCGCATAGATTATGTGAGCAATATCATGAAAGTATATTTGGATGAATTCAATACTCCAAAAATCACGGCTTATGTAAAACTGGATTCACTACTTGATTTGGATAATCAAACCGCATGGCTTGGTTTTACTTCTTCGACCGGTGGGGCATTTGCAAATCATGATATTGTTTCCTTCGGACATAAAAGCAATTCCAGAATCAGTGTTGAAGGACTAAGTCCGGCCGGAACATTGTGCCCGAATCAATTCGCCACACTCATTGGTTATACATCAGATTCAGCAAATGTCACATCATGGACATGGAATCTTCCAGGTGAAACCAAAACAGGAAAAATCATACAATTTTCAAGACCTATCAATGGAACATATCCTGTTCAATTGATCATTCGTCGTTCTTCGGGAATATTGGTTGATACTCTCAATACAACAGTTAAAGTCGATAATCCCCTCGCTGTTACCCTGAAAGATTCAATCATTTGTGCTCAAACTGCTTTGAATATACCGGTGACTGTTCAGGGAGCGCAAGGTGCACTTACCTATCTTTGGTCTTCACTTGATGGCAATCACATAGATGGAAAATCCGATAATGCAACAATGCTCACAAAAGCAATGTCTGTCGGCACATACAGATTTTCCGTTTTTGTAAAAGATGCACTCGGTTGTGAAAGACGTGATACAATGACATTGATCGTCAAACCAGCGCCCATCATACAACCACAGTCCACTATTCTTGCTTGCAATGATGATATTGTGCGAATCACTCCTTCAATAAACAGTAGTTCCGGAACATTGACCTATCGTTGGGCACCTATAGACGGAGTCATAGGATCGGTGTTCAGCCCGACACTCACCGTCAAAAGAAGCGATCCCGGCATTCATGAATATGTGTTGAATGTCACTGACGACATAGGTTGCACGGCAACATATACATATGCCATTCGAATTGTTGATTCACCCATTCTCAATGCCGGAGATGATGCTCGAGTTTTATGTATTGGTGATACAATTCAGATAGGCAATAAAGCAATTGTTCGTGGTGGCACATTGCCATATCTCTATCAATGGCGAAGAATATCATCAGGCAATGCAAATATTGTAAATGCCATGCAAGCCAGTACACTGATCTATCCAACAATGCCGGGTAAATATGAATTGATGGTGACAGATGCAAATGGATGTATGGACAAGGACACAATATTCGTTGATGTTCGACTGATACCGGATGCAAATGCAGGACAGGACATCACCGAATGTGTATGCGATCAGAAAGGTGGTGAAATCGGTATTCCCGCTCGATGCGGCGTCATTCCATTCACATATACATGGTCTGCTCTAGGAAATGCACCCCTCTCTGCACTCAGTGCATTGAATACTGTACCCGTCACCGTAAAAGTGAATGAAAATCCACTATTTAGAAAACAATACGGATATGTACTCACAGTAACGGATGGACAAAATATTACAAGAAGCGACACTGTGTTGTATACATTGAATCCATGTCCGAAGGTCGATGCCGGAAGATCACAATTCATATGCAGTCCGATTGCACCATTTCGTTTGTCACCTACGGTGATTGCCGATCCGAATGACACATTACGGTATGAATGGTCACCATCGACATTTTTGAACAATCCAAATGATCCGCGTCCATTTGTGACATTTCCGGATAGTACATTTTCCATGACATATACCTTGATGGTGTATACCTCTTCGGGTTGCATGGGAATGGATACCGTTACATTTAGTACAGAACAGTCGATGTCCTTGGCGATACGGAGAACAGACTCAAAACCATATTGCATTTGCAGAGGCGATAGTGTGACATTCAATGTTCAAGTATCTGGAGGTTCCTCCCCTTATACCTATGAGTGGATACCGATCAATGTACAAAGCTCTACGCCAACCCTGACCGCAAGCCCATTGATCAATACATTGTATACAGTTTTTGTGAAGGACGCAAAAGGGTGTTCTGTCTCAGATACTATTTCAGTATGCGTTGAACCCGTACCAAATCCACGACCTGCCTCAGATACAACAATTTGCTTTGGTGATGTCACCCCATCTCGTGGTGAAATTGCAACATGCGGAAAATCTCCTTTTACATATCAATGGAGTCCCACATCTGGAGTGGATAATCCAACGATTTACAATCCAAGATTTTCACCCGATACAACAACAGTCTATTCATTGACCGTGACAGATGATGGTGGTAAATCAACAACGGCATTCATGGTAATTAATGTCCGTCCTCAATTGAAGATTACCATGGATGTTGATACCCTTATGTGCAAGGGTGGTTCAGTAACCGCGAATATCCGAGCATCGGGAGGAAATCCACCTTATGTTTTGAATTGGAGCATCAATAATAAGCCCATTCAATTTTCAGATACAACATTCAAGATTGCCGGATTCGATACCGACTTTATCCTTGGCTGCACAATCATCGATTCTGCAGGATGTTCAATTTCCACCGAGCAATCTATAAAGGTAAATGGACCGGAGTTGATCTTCCCGGACCGTGTATTTGCTTGCCCTTGCGATTCAATCATCATTGGCGGAGAAGCAAATGGAGGAAAGCCATCCTATATATATGAATGGCGTGATCTTGATGGACTAAAACCGCTCGAGTTGCAAGACAGTACAGCTCCCAGAACATTATGCATTCCAACAAGAAGTAGAGAATATGTACTTACTGCGATTGATGCAAATGGCTGTGCGGTCACCAAAGGTGTAACCGTTGAATATGACAATGCATACACACCTGTTTCTCTCAGCATACCTCATGCAAAAGCGCATCCCTTGGAAAAGAAGGCGATGATACCGATCATCATAGAGCGATATCCCGACTCTCTTGGATGTCCTCCACGTTCAATCACCATGCGTATCCAATATGATCCATGGGTATTTGATCCGTCGCCTGTCATAAGTCAGGGAAGAATCATCAAGAATAGTGTTGATGGGCGTTTGAGGACTCTGCATATAGCAATTGACAATGCACCTTCATTGAAATCCGGTGACACACTGCTACAACTTAGAGGTGCTGCAATCATGGGTGAACCTGGAAAAACAATGTTTACCGTTGATTCTGTGAATTGGTCATGCTCGAGATTATTGTCAAATTCAGCCAAAGGAATATTCGAGCTGGATTCTTTGTGTAAACTCTCTGATTCCTCGGTAAGATTATTGGATTTCTCAGGAATGCCCTTTTTGCAATCCATACAACCAGTCCCGGCTCAAGATGTGTTCACAGTTCATGCAATCCGTTTTCATAGTGAAGAAGTGATGCTGACATTGTTTGATGCAAAGGGCAGCATCATTGATAAAAAAATCTGGAAAGAGCAAACACAGAACATCTCAATTCCGGAGCATGAATCATTCTTATATGAAGGCGATTGGCCTGCCGGTATGTATAGACTAGTCTTGCAGTCGAGATATGGTCGAGATTCTCAACAATGCATCATTATTCGATAGGACATCATCATGAAGGGAATATGGAGATTTCTAGCATTGATGATGATAATCAATGTGCAATTGCAAGCTCAATATGATAGATCAGCTTGGTCTTTTGGTCTTCTTGGTGGAATGCAAAGAACACAATTCACCGGTACATTTCAGTCATTGCCCGGACTTGATAATTGCTGCAATGGATTCGATGGATCCTCAACATCGATGGATCCATTTATCGGCGGATCAATTCGCTATGCATTCACGCCATCATTCGGATTGGATATGCAAGTAGAGTATGTTCAATCACGTGGCGAATTATCCGCTGTGAATACAATCGGAAATGCATTGTCATTCAATGGAACGGGATTTGATATCGTGGAGGCACAATCCGCTTTTTCCATGTCATGGACGATTCCGTCGATAGGATTCACGCCCTCGCTTGCTTGGAAACCATTTGAATCGGGCTTTGGAATACGAGGTGGTATTACAATGCGATTACAATCAATTGGAGAAGCAAAAGGAAAAGAAGAATTAATACTACCAAGAGGAGTTGTGTTTTCTGATACAAAAAGTACGATACGAAATGATCGTAAAGTGAATTTCACACCAACTTCACTTCTCTATGGACCAATATTCGGATTATTTTATGATATGAAACTCAGTGAGTCATTTACCTTGACTCCGGAATTATCATATGTGCACATGATGAATCAACCCATCGAATTTCCAAACTCCGATGAGTCGCTTTCTTTGAGTGCATTAAGAGCTGGAATCATGCTGTCCTATACGGCGATAAACCCTGCTCGTTTGCTCGAGATACCGATTACGCCATTACCCACAATCGAAGTTGAAACAATCAAGCCATATATTCCAAAAAGACTCAAAGCCAAGCTTGCTGCTTTCAGCGTGAATGAACAGTCCAAAGAGGAGAATATCGTTAATATCGTGATTGAAGAATATTCATCATTGACCATGACTCCGCTTTTGAATTTCATATTCTTTGAAGAAGGTGAAGATAAGATACCATCTCGCTATGCTCGGCTCGATGCAATTGACACACCATTGTTTGACATAGATTTCATTCACACTCCAAATCATGTGGAAACCTATCTGCATATATTGAACATCGTAGGTAAACGCATGATTGAAAAACCCGCTTCAAGCATTACACTCACAGGATGTAATGCAGATATTCAAAAAGAAAAGGGGGATAAAGCATTGTCTATGAGAAGAGCAGAATCAGTAAAGACATATTTACAGCAAGTATGGAATATTTCAAGTGACAGAATCACAATCAAGAATCGCAATCTTCCGGAAAAACATGCCAATACACAAACCATCATGGGTGCTCAGGAAAATCGACGCGTGGAAATCACATCCAATGAACCATATATCATTTCACCAATCATCACTTTGGACACGGTTCGAACGATGAATCCTCCAATCGTGCGTTTCAGACCTCAAGTAGAAACAGATTCAGTTGCAACATGGCAATTGATTGCTGGTCAGCAAGACAAAGAACTGCGTAGATTCACGGGAGAAGACAAAGTACCCTCTTTCATTGATTGGCATATTGGCGAAGAAATGAGCGAAGGTTTGGCAACTGATTCCGCAATCATATATGCATTCAAAGCAACCACGCCACTGCAGGACTCAGCGGAAATACAAGGAATGATTCCAATCGAGCAAGTAACATTGCACAAGAAGAAAATCAATCGAGTGCAAGATCGAGAAGTGAATACATTCTCTCTTGTGCTGTTTGATGTGCGTTCAAGTGAAATCACAGAAGGAAATGCACAAATCATAGAATTCATAAAAGGATTTGTCAAACCTAATTCAAGCATTTCAATAACGGGATTCACCGATCGTTTGGGTGATGCCGATGCCAATCAACGTTTGGCTCAAGAAAGAGCAGATGCCACTGCAAAAGCATTGCAAGTCAAAAACAGGGCTACTGTTCTTGGCAAAGGAAACAGTGCTTTATATGATGATCGTTATCCTGAAGGTAGATTATATACAAGAACGGTTGATGTGATTGTCGATACCAGAATCGACAATTGATTCAACCATTCCAAAATTGTCTGTCCAAACTTCGATAATGCACAGCTTCACTTACATGATCAACCTGAATATGTTCTGAATCCGCGAGATCGGCAATCGTTCTTGAGACTTTCAGAATTCGATCATATGCTCTTGCTGATAAACCCAAGGAATTCATCGCTTTGTTCAGCAATTCGGATGATGCTTCATTCAATACACACCAATGGCGTATGTCTGAACTGAGCATGTCTGCATTCTTGAATACATCCTTTCTTTCCGAAAATCGAAGTCTTTGTTTTTCACGAGCCATAATTACTCTATCTCTTACATCGTTTGTTGACTCGCCTTTTCTTGCATCGGATATGTCTCTATACCGAACAGCCGGTACATCCACATGTATGTCTATGCGATCAAGTAAAGGACCCGAAATTCTACCCATATATCGCTGAATTTGCTGAGTGCTACAAGTGCATTGCTGATGAGGATTTCCAAAATGTCCACAAGGACATGGATTCATCGAGCACAATAACATGAAATTTGCCGGATATTCAACGCTCATCTTTGTTCTTGAAATGGATATGGATCTATCTTCAAGCGGCTGACGTAACACCTCCAAAACATTTCTTGCAAACTCGGGCAATTCATCAAGAAATAAAACACCATGATGCGCAAGTGATATCTCACCAGCTTTAATCACTCCCATTCCACCTCCCACAAGGGCGGCATCTGATATCGTATGATGCGGACTCCTGAAAGGTCGCATGGTGACAAGTGGAATCCCTTTTGCTAATTGTCCCGCAACGGAATGAATCTTTGTTGTCTCCAAAGCTTCTTCCATCGTCATTGGTGGCAATATTCCGGGCAATCGCTTGGCTATCATTGTTTTCCCGCTTCCGGGCGGACCGACCATAATTAAGTTATGTCCGCCGGCAGCAGAGACTTCCAGCGCTCGCTTTACTTGTTCCTGACCTTTGATGTCAGACAAGTCAATCCCTTGCTTATGTCTCTTGATGAATAGCCCTTCAATTTCTGATTGATGAGGTTCAATAGAAACTTCTTTGTTGAGTACTGCAATGGCTTCTTGCAAAGAAAGCAAAGGAATGATGTCGATGCCTTGCACAAGTCCGGCTTCTTCGGCATTCTCTTTTGGAAGATATATTCTCTTGATCTTTTCTTCTTTCGCCATCAAAGCAATGGATAATGCACCATGTATCGGTCTTAGCTCGCCATCCAAAGCAAGTTCTCCGATAAATAAAGCGTCTTCGAATGCATCCTGATCTATATGACCCATCGCACAAATTATTCCAAGCGCAATCGGCAAATCAAAACCACTTCCTTCTTTCCGTATATCTGCAGGTGCAAGATTGACGGTAATGCGTTTCAATGGGAATGGCAATTGAGAATTTTTGATGGCTGCCGAAACGCGTTCCTTGGATTCTCGAACCGCAGAATCGGGAAGTCCGACCATGAGAAAAACAGGCACGGCATTTTCAAGATGCGTTTCAATGTGAACACGAAATGCACCGATGCCGAATACAGAAGCAGAAAATAGAGAAGCGTACATGATAACCCCTGATGAATCATGTGCAACATAGAGATTGGAACGTGAAAAAAAAACTCCGATGAAAAGCATCGGAGTTTTGACATCACAACTTTTTGGAGTTCTTATTTGGCTTAATTACAAGCGAATCGGGCGATTTCTTCTGAATCGAGTCTTGTAAATCTCGGGATATATCGGGAGTTATTTGCTTATACCTTTGAACAGTTAAAGAGCTAATACCTGTTAGAATATTCAAAATAATTTTCTTTGTTGAAGTGGCATAATTTGGTGATTCATAGACATTGTCTGCCTTTTTGATGAAATTCGGAAAATCATGTTTGGATAATCCGGACTCTTGCGTAATTCTGCAACCGGCATCTTCAGGAATCTCTATGAAAAATTTTGCTGCTCCGCCTTCAATGTGATAGAATGAAGAATCCTGTATTGCTCCTAGTCGAAGCGAAACTGACGATGCGCCAACTTCTAAATTTAAAGAAGCAATGCGCAGAGCAGAGAGGTCCGCATTCATGGATGTTGCTCCACCATCAATATCTATATTCCATAATGCTCGAGGGTTTAGGAGTACAAGTGCTTTCTTCAGTTTTTGATTACCGAATAAGGTGAGATTTCCACCAAATTCTAAATCCACTCTGTTAATGCCATCACGTATTTTATGATCTATTGAAAAAGAAGAACCGGAATCAACCTCATCCATATTGCCACCATTAACTTCAGAATCATTTTCTAATACTTCTGAATGTCTCTTAATGAGAATGAGTGATGAATCCTCATTCAAACCAATGTCAATAGATGCCGCACCCGAGGAAATGGATAAATAAGAAGTATCGCTGAGTGCCGGATCAAATGGTACAGAAACGGAATCACGTATTTCCGAAACTTGTTCATCGGTATCAGAATCAATCAAAATGCCAGTATGATATCCATCTGAAAATATGATGATACCTGCAATCAATCCTATTCCGGACATGAGAATTTTCTTTAATGTCACTTGCTTTACTAGTGAAGAAATCCCAAGCAATAAGAGAATCGAAGGCCAGAGTCGCCATACTGATTCGAATGCAAAAAAAGGATAGAAGTTTTGTGCAAGAAGTAATGAACCGATGGTAATAAAAAAGAACCCAAAGAGAAATTTGAACTGATTCATGATGGATCCTCCTTTTTGCCTGAAAATAGAATTGAGAAACCAATGCCAATGAGAATAATCGGCCAGAATCGTTCTATGTCGAAATCCGGGAGATAATTGTTTGCCAAGAATATTGCCCCCAAAGCAATGAGGATATAGCCCATGGCTCTTCCTTTTCCTTGCTTTGATTCAACCTTGATTGAAACATTCACTTTGTTTGCATTCACTGCATCTTTTACCTTCCCCTCAATGTGCTCAGCCGCAGCTTCAACTTTTCTACCCAATTCTTCGCCAAATCGTTCGGCCTCTTTCCCAAACCTTTCTCCAATGACTTCTGCTTCTTTTCCAAAGTCTTCAACTTGTTGCTCAAATGTTCTTGATTCTTCATTTGAATCTACTTCGCCTTTCTTGGGCTTTTGTTTTGGCTTCTTCGGTAAAGCGATCCACAAAGCGATATATGCAACAACTGCAATTTCTGGTTCAAACAGAAACAATAAAAAGATGATTCTGATAAATAAGGGATCTATTGAGAAATATTCTCCCAGGCCAGAACAGACACCTGCCAGTACTTTGTCTTGAGTATTCCTATATGCTCTTTTCTGCATGAGACATCTCCAAAAGTTGGGGTTCTAACGCTTGTGATACAAAGATGTTACACAATGCCGAAAAATTCAATCGACTTCTTTTCAAAACCCGTAGATTGCCGATAAGGAGCTCATATGGATCGATCAACACCACCAATATCAAACATAAAACCATCCTTTTCATTTCCTGCATCCGATAGGAGATCATTAAGCAATGGCATGAAAGTGCTATTCGTACATGATCCACAGAGCGCATTGATTTCAATTTCTTTGACAATGCGTATTGGTGCTGTTCATGAACACATAGCAGGTCTTGCAAGAGCAGTGGCAGGTTTGATGTTGGCAGGTACTTCAACCAAAAAGGCACAAGACATCTCCATGCTGATCGACAGATTGGGTGTCTCATTCGGGTTTTCCTCTTCTTGGGATTCTTTTGAATGTTCTTCCATCGGTTTGGCTGAGCATGCGCAATTCATGGCAGACTTAATGCAGGAATGTTTGTTTGATGCTCAATTTCCGGAGGATGAAGTTGCATTGAAAAAAGAATTGATGATTGCGGAACATGAACATTATTCCATGGATCCTGAATATCTCGCTTCACGGGCTTCAAGCGCGCGCATGTTCACAAATCATCCTTATGGGCATTCAAGAATCGGCATTCCATCAAGTATTGCTTTGATCAATCAAGAAACATGCAGAGCATTCCACCGCGATATTGTGCAAACATCCGATGCATTTTTTACCATCTCCGGAAATTGCGACCCTGATCAGATGATTGTCATTCTTGAAGAACGCTTTGGTTCATGGAAACCGGTTGAACAACCACCCTTGATTCCGCAAGCTCAATTTACAGATGAAATGTCATGCGTATTGGCTCCAAAACAAGATGCCGTGCAAACAGCTTTGCATATTGCTTTTCCATCAATTGGATTGAATCATCCCGATTATCCTTTGTTTCGCATTGCTTCAACTGCTTTTGGGGGATATTTTGCATCGAGAATCAATCATACATTGCGCGAGGTGCATGGATATACTTATGGAGCTTTTGCTCAAAGCTATGGAAGAAAAGGCTCGAACACATATAATATTCAAACCCAGGTTGGAAATGATGTCACCGCTCATAGCATCGAACTCATCTTTCAAGAATTGCAGAAGATGAGTGAAACAATGCTTGCTGAAGAAGAATGTGAAACTGTGATCAATTATGTTCTTGGAACGATGGTTCAGGGTATGGAAACGAATCAACAGATTTCAGCGAGGATGAAGATGATTGAATTCAATCATCTACCTGAGATGTATCATACAAGTGTGTTTCAGTCCATTGCCAATGCCGAGAGAGAAAACCTGTTGCCTATTCAGAAACAGTATTTCAAACCTAAACACTGCATTATCTCCGCATCTGGTTCAACGGATTTACTGGAGCCGATACTACGTCAATTTGGCGAGACAATCATCTTTCAAGAATCTTGAATATTTGATTTAAGTGAAGGAATCAAATCCTCTGATTGTGCAATCAATACTCCAAAGATCACAATGGCCCCTATCAGGAGCTTTTCGATCGAAAGCGTTTCCACACCAACCATCACAGCAAGCAGCGTTGCAGTCACCGGTTCAATAGAAAACATAAGAGCCGCTTTTACCGGACTTGTCTCATGTTGATAGCGCGTTTGAATATATGTTGCGACAATGGAAGCAAGAATTGCGGTATATAAAAATGCTATCCAAAAATCAGTGGAAGCGAAAGCGTGCTGAATCAATGAAGGCATTTTTGAAACAGGTCCCTCGAGCAATAATGATCCGGCAAATGCAAAAATGCATGAGATGATGAATTGAATAAGGGTCAGGCGCGCCGAAGAAGCGGCAATATCTTCAGCATCTCTCATGAACTTATCGGTATATGTGATGTACATCCCCCACATCACAGCACAAAACAAAGTGGCCACATCACCAACATTGAATTGCCAATCATCCAAACCATGTTGAGAGAAAAATGCCAAACCAATCAGAACGGTGAATATGCCAATCGCCTGATATTTCGTGACGGTTCTTCCATCAATCAAAAATGCTGCTATCGGAGTGAATATAGCCATCGAGCCGGTAATGAATGATGAATTGGCAACACTCGTATGCTGTAAACCCCATGTTTGAGATAGAAATCCAAGTCCGAAAAACAAACCTAAAACACTCCCTTGCATCACTTCTTTTTTTGTGATTCCATGCATCAAACGAAACCAAAGAGCATATCCGATGAGCGATGCCAGTGCAAAACGCAATCCCGTGTACAGAAAAGGCGGTACATCATCAAGAGCATTTTTGATGATGACAAATGTTCCGCTCCAGATAAATGTGATGAAGAGCATGAATAAATCTGCTCTTTGATTGGTCGTGATTGACATTGAACACTCCTCAATGACACGAAAATACACTCTTCCGAGCATATGTCATTCGAGTCTTTCAGCGGGAAATATGTAATTTGCATCAATATCAGTGACAACACAGTAACGGTTTACAATCATGCTCGACATTAAATTCATACGGGAACATGCTGACAAAGTCAAAAGCAATGTGATCAATAAAAATGAATCGGCAGACATCGATGCCCTTCTCATTCTTGATGAAAAGAGGCGCTCTTTGATTCAAGAAGTGGAAGTATTAAAAAGCAAGAGAAATACCGTTTCGGAATTGATTGCTTCACTCAAGAAAAATAAAGAAGATGCCACGACCCATATCGAAGAGATGCGCATTGTTTCAGACACAATCAAGTCTCTTGATGAATCTCTCCGACCAATCGAAGAAGAAATGGAAGAGATGATTCTTCGTATACCCAATATGGTTCATGCATCAGTACCAATCGGAAAAAGTGCAGCAGAGAATATTGAAATACGAAGAACGGGCGATACAATTGAACAAGGTTTTAGAAAGAATCATCTTGAGATTTCGAAGCAATTGAATATTCTCGACTTTGAGCGCGGTGCCAAAGTCAGCGGTAGTGGATTTGGATTCTATGTTGGTAAAGGTGCAAGTCTCGAAAGGGCTCTCATCAATTTTATGATAGATCTTCATCTGGAAAAACACGGATATACGGAAATGATGCCACCGTTTCTTGCAAACTATGCTTCAATGCGAGGGACAGGACAATTGCCAAAGATGGAAGAGGACATGTATGCTATGCCTCTCGATGGACTATATGCGATCCCAACCGCCGAAGTTCCCATTACCAATTTTCATCGTGATGAAGTATTGGCAAATGATCAATTGCCGGTGAAATATTGCGGTTATTCTGCATGCTTCAGAAGAGAGGCGGGAAGCTATGGCAAGGACACTAAAGGATTTCTCAGGGTACATCAATTCAATAAAGTGGAACTTGTGAAATTTGTCAAACCGGAAACATCATTCGATGAATTGGAATTACTCGTCACCGATGTTGAAGATGTTCTGAATGCTCTGGAAATACCATATCGCGTCTTATTGCTTTGCAGCGGAGACACCAGTTTTTCAAGTGCAAAAACCTATGACCTTGAAGCATGGTCACCTTGTGAGCAAAAATGGCTTGAAGTTTCAAGCTGTTCAAATTTCGAATCATATCAAGCCAGAAGAGCAAATATCAGATTCCGGAATGATCAGGGAAAACCGGATCATCTTCATACATTGAATGGAAGCGGTCTTGCTACATCACGATTGATGGTTGCAATTCTCGAGCATTATCAAACCGAGGATGGACATATCAATGTGCCGAAAGCATTGCAACCCTATTGCAGATTTGATCGCATCTGAACATGATTACAGTGCATGATGTGAAGGATCGGCGACTTGATTTTTATCGAGATCTTCGCCATGCACAAACACTTCATACACGTTCAAAAGTCTTTCTGACCGATGGAGAAAAAATCACGCTCTCCATTTTGCAAAGTTCTTTGCATGTTCGTTCAATCCTACTGACACAAGAATTGTATGAAAAACACCTATCCTCGATACAATCAAAACTTCCCGCAGAAGAATGTTATGTGATGTCCAAAACGGACATGGATATTCTTGTGGGTTTTGATCTTCACAGCCCTATGATGTCTATTGTCGAAGAGCCCGCTTCAGCATTTTTGTCTTCCATGAAAGGACCAATCATTGCACTCAATGGCATCGTCAATTCGGATAATGTGGGTGGAATCATCAGAAATGCCATTGGCCTCGGCTTCAAATCCATTATCACAGACTCAACAACAAGCTCACCATATCTCAGAAGAGCAGTCCGTGTCTCAATGGGTTCCATCGCTTTTGCCACATGCTCGGCATCAAAACAACTTCCAAAAGATCTACTAAAGCTCAAAGAACAGCGTTCCATCCCGATCATTTCGGCTGAAATCACTCCTACTTCAAAGGATGTGTCCACCTTTACATTTCCGCAAGACTTCATATTGGTCTTTGGAAGCGAGGGATATGGCATTTCGAATGAAATATTGGCTATATCTGATGAAATTCTCCATATTCCTATGTTTCAATCGGTGAATTCGCTGAATGTTTCTTCAAGTTCCGCCATATTTCTACATGCCGCCAAGGTCCAAAGGGACTAAAAACAAGACCTTTCCTTTGCATTCAGCTGTAGTATTCACATTTGTGGATAAGGCTGTAAAAAATTTCTTTGTGGAAAACTGCCGATATCCTATCTTTGCAAGCTCTATTTGAATTCCTTTTTTCTTTGAGGATTTGACAGTGGTATCATCCGCCAAAATCACAAAATCAGTACGCGAACAGGATGTTCAGGCAAAATGGCATGTAGTTGATGCCGAAGGTTTGACGCTCGGTCGCTTGGCATCTCAAGTTGCATATTTGATCAGAGGCAAGCACAAGCCCGATTTCACCCCTCATGTTGACTGCGGTGATTTTGTGATTGTTGTGAATGCATCCAAGATTCGCGTAAAAGGCAAGCGTGAGGAGCAGAAAGAGTATTTCCATTATACCGGATATCCCGGTGGAGATCGTTTCCGTTCTTTCAAAGATCTTGTCAAGAGCAAGCCGGAAGAAGTTATCGAGCTTGCAGTGAAAGGGATGCTTCCAAAGAATTCTCTTGGTCGCAAAATGGGCAAGAAATTGAAAGTGTATGCAGGTCCTGAGCATCCGCATGCAGCACAGGAGCCCACAGAATTGAAACTTTCATACAGCGCAGAATAACGGAGTAATCCATGAAGAATATTACAGCCACCGGTCGTCGTAAGACAGCAGTTGCCCAGGTAAGATTATTGCCAGGGTCCGGTAAGGTTACTGTTAACAAGAGTCCAATCGAAGACTATTTCCCCGTAGAATTCTATCGTCGTGAGGCATTGCGTCCATTGGAGACATCAAATCTTGAAGGCAAGTTTGATATTTTTATCAAAGCGACAGGCGGTGGGAAGAGTGGTCAAGCAGGTGCAATCCGTTTGGGTGTTGCACGTGCACTTGTCGACTTTGATGCTGAGCTTCGTTCTCAATTGCATTCAGCCGGTTTTCTTACAAGAGATCCAAGAATGGTTGAACGTAAGAAATACGGACAAAAGAAAGCTCGTAAGCGCTTCCAGTTCTCGAAGCGATAATACGTTTAGAAATTGTGTGCATACGACCTCACCTCTTCATGTGGCTGAGGTCTTTGCATTCTTCAGGTTGATGATGAAGTTCATCATTAATCCATTAATCATGCTTTGTGATTGAATCTCCTCGTGGCCGCCAAGCGGTTGGACATTCAAGATGATCAAAGCAGTAGTAATAACCAATCAATAGGAGTTGCCTTATGGCAAAGGAAACAACAGTCGAGGCCCTGCTCGAATCAGGTGCCCATTTTGGTCACCTTACCCGCCGTTGGAATCCAAAAATGCGCAAGTTCATTTATACTGAGCGCAATGGAATCCACATCATCGATCTCCGTAAAACAAAAGTATTATTGGACATTGCATCTGAAGCAGCTCATGAAGCGGCTAGCCAGGGTAAAGTCGTTTTGTTTGTAGGAACAAAAAATCAAGCCAAAGAAGCAATTCAAAATGCTGCAAAGCGTTGTGGAGCTTATTATGTTTCTGAGCGTTGGTTGGGTGGTATGCTTACCAACTTTTCAACCATTCGCAAATCTATCAAGCGTTTGTCTTCGATAGACAAAATGGAAGCTGATGGAACATTTGAAAAATTCACAAAGAAAGAGCGCTTGATGCTCAATCGCGAACGTGAACGTTTGCGTCGTGTTTTCGGTGGTATCGAAGAAATGACTCGCATCCCCGGTGCAATCTTCGTTGTGGATGTTCGCAAAGAGCACATTGCCATTCAAGAAGCGCACAAATTAGGCATTCCTGTTATCGGAATGGTTGACACAAATTGTGACCCTGATACAGTTAATTTTCCAATTCCTGCAAATGATGATTCAATTCGCACTATTGAACTCATTTCAGAAACACTCGCAGAGTCAGTACTTTCAGGACGTGAAATCGCAAAACAGAAAGCAGCTGAAGCAGGTGTTGCCGGCGAACGCATGGCAAAAGAAAATGAATCCGATGAAGATGGCGGAAAAGGTGCACGTAGAATGCGTCCACGCCGCAAGAAAGATGATGAAACAACAACCAAAGCACCTGAAACAACGGTTGTATCTTAATCTTGGACGAACAATCATCTATACAGGAAATACAAATGTCAATCACCCCACAAATGGTAAAAGACCTGCGCGATAAAACCGGCGCCGGCATGGCAGATTGCAAAAAAGCTCTTGATGAATCACAAGGCAATATGGAAGAAGCAATCGAGATTCTTCGTAAGCGTGGCGCAGCTTCAGCAGCAAAACGTGCGGATCGTTCCGCCAATGAAGGAATTGTCATTGCAAAAACATCAGCTGATGGATCAAAGAGCGTGATTCTTGAAGTGAACTGCGAAACAGACTTCGTTGCTCGCAATGAAGAATTTGTGACATATGCAGAAGAAATCGCAAATGCATTGTTGAATAGCGATGCGACCGATGAGGCATCATTGATGGCAGTGAATATCGGTGGTAAAACACTTGGTGATCTCCACAATGAAATACTTGCCAAATTCAGTGAGAAAATCGGTTTGAAGCGTTTTGAAATCATCCGCGCTCAAGGATTTGTCGCAGATTATATTCACGCAGGAAGCAGACTCGGTGTTTTGGTGGAAACAAATATCAATAATGCCGTGGAAGAAGCAAAAGCACTCCTACGAGACATCGCAATGCAAATCGCCGCAATGAATCCTACTTATGTAAAGCGCGAAGATGTGAAAAACGATGCCTTGGAAAAAGAAATCGAAATCTATCGTGATAAAGCTATTCAAGAAGGAAAAAATCCTGATATAGCCGATCGTATTGCAAAAGGACAAATTGAAAAATATTATCAAGAACAATGCTTGCTCGAGCAAAGCTTTGTTAAGGATAGTAAGAAAACGGTCAATGACATTCTCAATGAGATTGGCAAATTGACAGGTGAACCGGCAAGTGTTATCAGCTTCCGCAGATATTTTCTTGGCGAATAATTTATTGAAATGTCCATGACATCTATAGCGGCATGAATTTTTTGTAAATTTATGCCGCTTTTTTTATGTCTTATGTGAATTAATGCCATGCAACAGCCACGATATAAACGCATTCTGCTCAAATTGAGCGGTGAATCCCTGATGGGTGACCAACAATTTGGTTTATCCTCCTCAACACTGAAACAATATGCCAAAGATGTGGCCAAAGTATATCACTTGGGCATTGAGATCGGCATCGTGATCGGTGGAGGTAATTTCATACGAGGAGAACAAGCGGCTCAGCAAGGAATTGATAAAGTATCCGGTGATTATATGGGGATGCTTGCCACAGTGATCAATTGCATTGCTTTTCAGCATGCTTTGGAAGAAGAAGGTTTGCCAACAAGACTCCAAACAGCCATTCACATGCAACAAATTGCAGAACCATTCATCAAAAGAAGAGCAATCAGACACTTGGAAAAAAAACGCGTTGTCCTTTTTGGAGCAGGAACCGGAAATCCCTATTTCACAACTGATTCCGCCGCGGCTTTACGTGCAATAGAAATGGAAGCCGATGTAATCATCAAAGGAACAAGAGTGGATGGAGTCTATGATTCAGATCCCGAACGCAATCCTTCGGCAAAACGCTATGAGGAAGTTTCTTATCAGGAAGTATTGCTCAAAGGTTTGAAAGTAATGGATGCAACAGCAATAGCATTATGTCAAGATAATGCACTACCAATCCTGGTATTCAATATGAATGTTCCGGGTAATCTCGAAAAGATCATATTGGGTGAGAATATCGCCACAGTTGTACAATAAACACAAGAAAGGATTTAGATCATGCCTGTCAATGATATCGTTAAAGAAGCCGGAAATGCAATGGCAAAAGCAGTTGAGCATGCCGGACAACATATTTCAAAAGTTCGTACCGGAAGAGCTTCCGTCACATTGCTTGATAATGTGAAGGTTGATTATTATGGAACACCAACACCTCTTGCTCAAGTTGGAAACCTTTCCGTTCCTGATGCAAGAACCATTCTGATTCAGCCATGGGATAAAGGTTCATTATCCGCAATTGAAAAAGCAATTCTCACTTCAGACTTGGGATTGAATCCCACAAATGATGGCTCAGTCATTCGCGTACCAATTCCACCACTTACTGAAGAGAGAAGAAAAGAGTTCGTGAAACTATGCAAGAAATTCGCCGAGGAAGGTAAAGTCGCCGTGCGCAATATTCGTCGCGATCACATGGAAGAATTGAAAGTTGCCGAAAAGAAGGAGCATTTTTCCGAAGATGATAGAAAACGTGGTGAAGACGAAATTCAAAAATTGACTGATCGCCATGTGAAAGACATCGATGCTGTCATGGTAAAGAAAGAAAAAGAAATTCTTGAAGATTGATTCTCAATGTCAGATCAACCAATACCAATACCACAACCGGAAGATCAATATTCCATCAAAGATCAATTTGAATCATTTGTGGAATTAGTCACAATCCTAAGGCGCGAATGTCCTTGGGATCGCAAACAAACGCATGAATCACTGTCTCATTTGTTTATCGAAGAAGCATATGAGATGATAGATGCAATTGAGTCCGGTGACGATGCAGAATTTGCAAAGGAATTGGGAGATTTGTTTCTGCATATCGTGATGCATGCAGTGATTGCCGAGCAAAGAGGATCATTCTCAATTCTGGATGTCATGAAAAAAGTTCAAGAGAAACTCATTCACCGGCATCCTCATGTTTTTGGAGAAATATCAGCTCACGATGAAGAGACAGTCAGAAAAAATTGGGAAGAATTAAAAATGCAGGAAGGGAGATCATCAGCTCTTGAAGGTGTACCAAATGCATTACCCGCATTGCTGCGAGCCCAAAGGATTCAGGAAAAAGCAGCAAATGTTGGGTTTGATTGGGACGAAGAAACTGATGTTTGGAAAAAAGTCTATGAAGAAATCCATGAACTTCGTGCCGAACTTGAACATGGAGATCATGAAAAAATCACTGATGAACTTGGGGATGTATTGTTTTCGATTGTGAATGCAGCAAGATTCAGGTCGATTATAGCAGAAGAAGCATTACAGAAAACATCAAACAAATTCAAAAGAAGATTCATGAGTATTGAACAATCTGCTCAAGAATTTGGGAAACAATTGAAAGACATGACATTGAAGGAAATGGATGATCTCTGGAACAAAGCCAAGCAACAAGGTCTGTAAACTATCAAGGACTTTGAAGTTATCGTAAATCCAATATCTCAGTGTCTTTTGGGGGCGAAAATATAAAGAGAGACTCAGGTAATGAAGCATTGATTTTCAATGACTGAATATCCCACATTAATGCTTGCTGCCCTTCCACTGCTTTTATCCTCTTGATCTCAGATCCACCTTTCTTTACAAATAATGTCAATGACTTTATACCCATCGCAGTTTTCCCACTTTTTGGTATTAACTCCAAACCATGATATATGGAATTTCCAATGCTGAATTCTTTAAGCTCTTTCGGTTGATAATTATACAAAAAAGTAAAGAGGACAATGTCCAAGGAAGTGCTTGGTCTGGACTTTAATGCATTGATCGT
>Ga0194115_10002883_pt1 | contig 19921 bp, 18 predicted proteins | sample TA2MahsurfametaG_3_FD_148656 | JGI IMG/M metagenome (GOLD analysis project Ga0194115, IMG submission 148656) | Freshwater microbial communities from Lake Tanganyika, Tanzania - TA2015002 Mahale S4 surface | ecosystem: Environmental > Aquatic > Freshwater > Lake | place: Tanzania: Lake... | reverse complement strand
TGATCAAAGAGTTTGAAGGTTGCAGACTTACCTCATATACCTGCGCTGCTGGCGTGTTGACCATTGGCTACGGCAGCACAGGTCCGCACGTCACACCAGGCAAAACCATCACCCAAGCCGAAGCTGATGCGCTCCTGCTTAAAGATGTGGCGCGGTTTGAGAAGGGCGTGGATGATCTGATCACTGTGCCGCTGAAGCAATGTCAGTTTGATGCGCTAGTTAGCTTTGCCTTTAACTGCGGCAACGGCGCACTGGAGGTGTCCACGCTACGGAAACGCCTAAACGCTGGCGAAGATCCAAACACTGTTGCCAAGGCAGAGCTGCCGCGCTGGACAAATAAAGGCTTAGCGGGGCTTGTGCGTCGCAGGACGGCGGAGGTCAATCTGTTCTGCTCAGGTGGTGGGGCAGTCGCGTCAAAGACCACAGATCTGACTGCTACTCACAACACCCTGTTGAAGAAGGAGCCGGTGCCAGGCAGTGATCTTGAAGCCAACGAAAAGTCAGAAATCGACAAGGGCAAGATGTTTAAGGGTGCCAAGATCCTTGCCACGCAGGACAACCACACGCAAGTTGAACTGCCCTACAGCCTTGGTGTCTGGTGGTTGTTCAATGGTCATTGGGCGCAACTTGACGGTGAGGAGGACAAGCCTGAACCCGCCGGTGATGGCAGCATCAACCTTGCGGTGCCGTACTTCAACCAAGTCGATAACTTCACTCAGGCGCAGCGCACCTGCAACAGTTCAAGCTGTGCCATGTGCTTGGCGTACTTTATGCCAGGCAAAATCAAGGGTGATGATGATTACCTCCGCAAGCTGATCAATGGCGGCTATGGCGACACCACTGACCACGGCGCACAGGGCAGGTTGTTGGCTTCGTATGGGCTGAAGTCAACTTGGCACACCAACCTGGGCTTTGCTGACCTAGAGGCAGAACTGAAGGCAGGGCGCCCTGTGGTGATTGGCATCCTGCATCGAGGCAGTCTGTCAGCACCAACAGGCGGTCACATGCTGGTGGTGCGAGGCATGACAGCTAAAGGTGATTTCATCGTCAATGACCCCTACGGCAGCGTCAACGACGGCTACAGCGGGTCGGTGATGCTAGGCAATCAGGCTGTGTATAGCCGCGCCATGCTGCAAAAGCGGTGGCTGCCCGAGGGTGCAAAGTCCGGTTGGGGCAGGAAGTTTCAGCCCTAGCCCGTGCGCTTACCTGACTGGCTCCAGACCTTGAACCAACTGTTTTTGCGGGTGAACAAGCTGTCAGGCAGGCGTTCTTCTAGCTGTGCAATCGCGGCGCGATGGTACGGATCCTTCTTGTCGAAGTGCTCAAAAAACTTGATTAGGCTCAGTTCCTTCACCGTCGTTTCGGAAACAGGATTCTGAGAGCTTGCATCAGCAGTTGCACCCAGCTATTGGACCGCAGAGGTGACATGCCAATGATTTCAGAGCCGGCGGCAACAACCACGGCGGCGACTGCAAGCTGTTCAGTAGTCATACAAAAGAGGCAGACACCTCAGGCTAAGGCTTTGCTTCCAGTTTGGCTAGCCGCTGCTCCATCTGGTTCAAACGCCCAAACACCTCCCGGCGATCTGACTTGAAATCAATGTGCAACTCCTCCATTTTTGCAGCGACTGATTCCACCGCCATGGTCAAACGCAGCACAGAGTCGCGGCTTTCGACATTGCGCCGTGCGATGCCGGTGAACGCATACGCCGCCACACTGATGCTGGCACCCGTGATGGCGGCTAGGATTTCAACCACGTCAAGCCTCTGGCTTCGCTCTCATTATGGCAATAGTGCCAGCCATTAGCCTTTGCCCTGACCGCGCATCTTCTTGCGTCCGTGGCTAGGCAGGGAGTGTTGCCCCTGCCCTTGACGGGTGCGCTTTGGCTTGCCGGGCTTGAACTCAATGCGACCTAGCGCGGTCTTGCTCTTAACCGCCATCAGCTTTTGACGCCATCGCCAGGAGGCTCCACCCCATCAACAGAAGCATCGCCAGCAGGAACAGGGCTATAAGGGTCACGTGGCCAGACGGGGTAATCGGTGCCGGTAATGTAGGCAGCCAGTTCCGGCGTGTCAGCAGTGTCACGGATCGCGGTCACTTTGACGCCGGTGGCTAGGCGAATATCTTCGCGCCATGTCTTGAGTAGTGGGTCAGCCGGTTTGCCGTTGTCAGCCTCGCGGATGATGATCCAGTCGGTCGGTGTCAGCAGCGTGTTGGCTGTGGTGCGGGTCTGGGCAACCCATTGATCGACGAGTTGGGCGTGGTCCTTGGGGATCAGTTTGCCCTTGTTGTCATAGCCCCAGTAGAACCGCTGGTCGTAAGACGGCGGGTCGGGCACTTCGGTGATGCCAATTGCAGCGCGTTGATCAAGTGTGCTTAGCCGCAACCAGTTGGCAGGGTACTGGATGCCGTTGTGCGTAAAGGCACGGTCTGGGCTGAGCGGTTTACCGTCAAGAATGAACATGGCTCGTTAGGGATTGGTGTTACCTGGCACGAGCCAGGGAGAATGGATGCTGTGCCCATGCTGCGTACACGTAGGTGCCAGCATTTGTATTAAAGGTGGCATCTGTGGTGCGGACCTTAAAACCGTTACTCGTAATGTCGATCAAGTCTGTTGTACCTTCTGCGTTTGCAAGGTTGGGATACAGCGGATCGTTGTCCACGTTGTATCCTTCACGTTGATAATCAAGCATGGTCCAGTCACCAGTAGAACTGGACATCTTGACAATTACAAAGGCAGGGCGAAAGCCTAAATAAACAAACGGACCATCTGTGCTGCCGTTGCCGGTATAAGTTCCGAAGCTACTAAAACCGGACACGGGGGCAAAACAGTAGGCTATAAAGTTTCTTCCACTTCCATTAGTATCACCAGCATTTCCAAGCGAAAAAACAGTGCTAGTAGGCTCTGTATTGTTCCATACAGATGATAGAGCACCGCCGGCATTAGTTGTATTTAGAGTGAGTGTTTCTGTAGCACCTAGACTCTTGTGGTAAATGTACCAAGGACCATTTGCTGCGCCGGTATTTCTAAACTTGCAAACATAAAAAGATGGGGCAATATTCAATCCGTGACCAACGGTGGCTCCACTTGTTCCATTTCCTGTATAGCTAATGATTGAAATACCAGCACTGGCATTGGCACGCACGCTGGATGTAATTGTGCCGTTGGTGTTGCTAACTGTTGAAGTACCAGCGTCCCAACACCAGCCCGCATAGGTTGCTGCGTTGGTATTGACCTGTGCCAATGTTCCAAGCGTGAAGCCATTGCTGTTGAACGCGGTTACGCCGCCGTCGCTGGTAACTTCTGCGTCGGTGTTATTTGATTCAAGTCGTTTTTGTGCGCCACGCACAGTGTCGTAGAGCGCGTGATCCGTTGCGGCAGAACGTGACTTGATCCAAATTAGGTCTGGGCTGAAACTAAGGGAGCTGGTGGGTGTAAGTGCGCTGCCGGTGCCGGTGTAGGTCACCACATCCATGTAGTCCGAACCTTTGGCAATCGTCGGCGTCGGCAGGTTTTGCGTGTTCAGCGCCTTAAAGCCGCTGGGGGCTGTGTAGGCGAAGGGGCGTGCACCTGCGTTTAGTGAAAATACGCTTGAGTTGATTCCGGTGGCCGCAGGTGTTACATACTTAGTGGAAGCCAAAGTAATGCTTGGAGACGTTCCCGCAGACGGAGAGCCCGAGATCCACGTGCCGTTTTTGGCAAACCAGATTTTGTTATCTTTAATGGCGACGCTAATAACGTCTCCATTTGTTACCCAAGTTGGTGAACCGGAAGTTTCTGCGGTGTAGTTAAATATTCTGCCATCGTTTCTATACGAAATTCCTGAAGCATCGATGCGTCCTATAGGGTACAGTGTGTTCCTATTAATTGCTGAGTATCCTTGGTCAAGCAGTGAAACACAAGCAAATTGGCCGTAAGTAACTTGAGTAAATTCAAAGTACCACCCAGTACTGGTGCTTGTATCAATTCCAAACGTTCCACCAATAAAGTTATATGCAGCAGATCCTGGAGGACCAGTGAAGTCAAGATTCCCGTTTGCAACCGATCCAGATAAAAGCTTTGCGTCAAGTGGATTGAACGTTGCGTAGTTCCCCCGAACTTCTCCTCCTGTTCCGGTATCTGTCCCATAAGAGGTCGGGGTGTCTACGAGGCTGTCGTTGCCTGCACCAGCCGTTACAGAGAAGTTAGTAGGCGTGAAGTTGTTGCTATTTCCGCTCGTATCCTTGCCAAGCGTTGTGCTTGTTGTGCCCGAGTTATCAGCAAACTCAAGGTGAAATGTATTGGTGCCTGATGTAGAACCAGAATAGGTTTTAGGGATCCATTGGCCGGTGGTAGCGTCAGTTTCAGCAAAGTCGCTTGGCGTCAGGGCGGAGCCACCAACAAACCAAATATCGGCCATGTAGCCGTCAAAATAACTATCGGACTGACCAATAATATGGACTCCTGTATTTGCCGTGCTATTCCAAGCGCCTTGGTAATTTTGTGTATAGCCCGTCAATGTATTTGTGGTCCACGCTGTTAATCTTGTACCATTAAGGTATATTTTGAAACCGTCTTCAGCTGTGCTTTGCGTAGAATCATAAACAAACATGCAGTGATACCAAGCTGATGTATCTCTAAGTTTTGCTGAGGCTTTTTTGATAAACTGGTAGTTTTGTCCCGATACATAATCGTAAACAAAAAGTTGATCGTCAGTGTCTATTACCGACCAAAACTGCGGCGCCCCGCTAGACGTGCCGGGCATACCAAACAAACCGCGTTGTGTCCCTGGTTTTCCTATCTTCATCCACCATGAAAGTGTCCAAGTGCGCCTATTTCCGGCAGTGGTGACAGTTCTACTAAGTGATGCCGAATCCGCTGAGTTAAACCGCAAGCTCCTGCTGATTTGATACGCGGCAGGTGCAGCAGCCGAACGAAGCAGCAAGGCGTTTGCGTTTCCGGGAACTCCCATGATTTAGCTGATGTTGGTGATCAGAGTAGCTGCGATGCTCGTGCTGCTTCTTACTGTGTAGACCAGAACATCAACGGCTGAGGCAGTAGTGGTCAATGTAGGTGCGGTGCCACCAGAAAAGTCAAAATTACTGCCAAAGGCAAGTGTTCGCGAACCCGTTCCGTCCTGCGAAATAAAGATTGCACCGCTAGCACCAGCGGTCAGGTTGGTCGGGTTGGCAAGTGTTCTCGACCCCCCGAGCGTGACCGAAAAATTATTTGCCAAACTGAAATCTGGGGTAATCGTGGCGCCATCGGTCAACGCAGAAATTGTTCCACGTTGTTGGGCGGTAAAACTCTGAGCGGTGTTGGTGACCGCCACATTTGTGATGGCGCCAGTGCTGCCGTTGACGCTAAGAACGCCGGTGTTGGCGACTGCGGTGCCGGTGACCGAGATGCCCGAGCCAGCCGTGACCACCGTGATGTTGGCGGTGCCGTCGAAGCTGACGCCTTGGATGTTGCGGGCTGTCTGCAGTGCAGTCGCGGTGCTGGCATTACCAGTAAGGGCTGCAGTAACCGTTCCAGCAGTGAAGTTGCCGCTGCCGTCACGCGCCACAATCGCGCTAGCCGTGTTGGAACTGGTTGCTGTAGTGGCACTATTGCTGACCTTGCCGGCAGTGCTAATCGTGTCGAGCTTGGTGTCGGCAATTGCAGCACCTGAGGCAATATCCGCATTGACGATGCTGCCGCCAAGCGATAATTTGCTATAGGCGATTGCAGCGCCGGCTGAAACATCGGCGTTGACGATGCTGGCGTTGCCCGACAATAGAACCGTTCCGCTCTGGTCCGGGAAAGTTGCGGTTCGATCTGCCGTGGGATCAGTGACCGCCAGCGTCGTCTCATAAGCGTTGTCAGTTGCGCCCTCAAACACCAAGCTGCCGGCGGTGCCAATCAAGATCTGGCCTGTAACCGTGCCACCTGCCTTGGCCAGCTTTTCGTCGTCCAGCTCCTGAATTGCTGCTTGAACGTTGGTGGATGCAATGCTGCCGTATGGCGTAAAGCCAACGTTCAAAGCGACCACTGCAGTGATCGTGTCGGACACGTCCAACTTGATGTAGCTGGATCCGTTGCTCAGCAGCAGGTCAGGCGGTGCCAGTGAAACGGTCGGTGCTGGACTTGTGCCTGTACCAGCAGTGCTGACCACCACGTAGTAGCGGTTGTTGGCGGCAGCAGCGGCAGGAAGCGCCGAGCCAGTCACAAAACCAGCGGCAGTACCGTCAGCGGTAACCGAATCCAGCAGGTTGGTATTGGCGTTATAAGTGCCAGCTAAGACGATTTCACCGGCACTGATGCCGACAGGCTGGAAGACGTTGCCGTCCCAAAGATACAGCTCGCGGTTGAGGGGATTGAAGAAGAACTGACCAATGTGGTCAGCTACGGGCTGGGTTTCACCGAATTTCGAGACGGCATAGTTGGCGAGTTTGGCGCCCGTGATGGCACTGTTCCCGATCCGTGCAGCGTCCAGCGTGCCCGTGGTCAGTAGCGTTGCTGAGTGATTGGGAATGTCGGCGTCAGTAAGCGTCGTGCCGGTGCTGACGTGCCCTTGGCTATCAATGGTCACCTTGGTGTAGGTGCCAGCGGTTGCGGTATTGCTGTGGTTAATGGTGCCGACACCATCTACGGCAAGACCTGTGCCAGGGACAACAGCGCCTTTGGTGCCAGAAGTGGCGGCAGGAAGATCGGCGGCGGTGATTGCGCGACCTGCTGTTACTAGACCTTTGCTGCTGTAGGTGACAACGCTGTGGGTACCACCGCTAGCGGCAATGTCATTGTCGATCTCAAGTTGCGTGCCATCAACACGCAGACCCTCGCCGTTGACGCTGACCGCACCTTGAGCGCCAGAAGCGGCAGTTGGCAGGTCACCGCTTGCGATGGTGCGGTAGGTAACGGCGCCAGCTGCTGCGGTTGGACCGGCCAAAAATTGAGCGGCGCTAGCAGTGTTATCAAGCGTGGCGCTGATCGTTACATCACTGCCGCTGGTGGTAACAACGATGTTGATGGTGCCAGCCGTGCTGCCGACAACTGCGCCAACAGAGCCAGCAGCTTTGAAGCTCACCCATGAACTGCCGTTCCAGACATAGGCAAGGTTGCCGTCATCGGTGTCGATTGCGATTTGACCGATGAAGGCGCCGCTAGCTGGAAGGCTGGTAACGAGGTCAACGGTTGATTCGTCCGCCAGTTTTGCGGCGGTTACCGCGTCGTTCTGGATCTTGACGGTCGTAACCGCGTCGGTTGCCAGTGAGGCGGCGACAATCGAGCCAGACCCAAACAGCACTTTGGCGCTGGGGATGGTGGCGTCGGCAATCAGCGTGGTGGCATTACCCACCAAGTCGGTCACCGTGATTTTTTTGGTCTCACTTGCGGAGACATCAACAATCGGCAGAAGGTCGCCGGCGGCTAGGTTCGCACCCGCTAGGGCTGTTAGTTCGCTAATCCGAAGGTCAGCCATCGCGCCTAAGCCGACAGGTCACTGTTACCACCTAGCTTAGCCGGCTCACGCAATGTCTTCTTGCAACAGCGAAGCTGACGAATCTTGCTCCAAACGAATATCACCGGCGTTCTCTTGGAGCACCTTGTCGGATGGCGTGGTACGTGCCAACAGACGGATGGGGCCGGTTGTTACAAAATCTGCGCTAATCTGAACGGCATCTTCAACAGAAAAATTAACTCCAGCCTGTATAATAACACCATCAATTTCGTACCAAATTTCGTCATCAAATGTCGTTTTACTACCGTCTTCGTTGCCGACTTTTAGATAAAATTTGGCGCCAAACTTAGATCCCACTTCTGTACGAACAGCTAACTGGAGCAGGTAATTTGCTGATTCGGCGGTTGTTTCCTTTGCGTAGGTGGGCAAGTAATCCCAGTACGCCCGAAAATTACCGCTGCCGCTAATCAGGCTGGAATACTGCGAGCGAAATTCGTCGCCCAATGCAGTGGTATCAACGGCTTCGCGGGTTGTATTCAGTTCGAAGTAAGTGCATTGCGCCAAAATGCGAGGCACAAGATTGACGATACGAACAGCAATCGGAATATCAACCGCAATCGAAATCAGCACAATCGCTTGGTTTTGTTGACCATCAATCGCTTTGTCAAATGTGTCGTACAGACGGATACCGCCCAGTTCATCAACGTGGATATACCAGCTGCCGGCACTCTGAACAGCATTAACAACCCAGCCGCTTGCAGCAACAAATGCGAGGTTGGCGCCGTTGGTGCTACGGATCTCAATTTGATCGCCGCTATGTAGAAATCCGGTATCAAAATCAAAGCTGAACCGGCGGCGGCTGGTATTAACGTCGCCCGGATTAACAATGGAAGTCTTTTCGGCAAGCTCCGAGCTACGCCGCAACTCCACCAGACCGTAACTGCCGAGGTAGACGCTCATTACAAAGTCGCGGCGGTCAACGCGCCAGTGCCTTGGAAGCTGATTTGCGCGGACACAATTTCGCCCACGGATGTACCAATCGAGGCGCTGGTGATATACGCGGTCAATGTTACGTCACTATTGCTTAGGTCACCAACCAGGCGCAAGGTCAAGGTCACCGTGTCGCTGCTGGAAACACCGGATGTTTTGACCAATTTGCGAAGCAGTGTACTGGCATCGTTGGTATTATCGGTGTCAACGTAGTACAGAAGACTGGCGCTGCCGCTGAAACTTTGCACGCCGGGCACGTAACTGCGTTGCGCGTCACCAAGCGTGGTTGATTCCAGTGTCTCCAAGTCAGCTTGGAGCGTCCAACTGGTCACTTTGACCAAGGTGTCGGAGCCAAGTAGCAGGCGTCCGTCGCGTCCGGTAAAAATTTTAGCCATGGTTACAGTTTAGAGAACTCCAATCAGCTTGACCCGCACACTGCTAACACCCGGACGGATGGCAGTAACCTGCGGCGCTTCGGCATAACGCCACGCATTTGCGCCAGTCACGTCAAGCGCAGTGCTGCTGCCACTCCAACCGGAACGGACATTGGAAGGCACGGTGAAGGTCTGGAATGTGCCTTGCACCTCGTCAAAATGCGTCAGAAATAAGCCGGCGTTGGTGTCAGTAATGTTGTCGTAGTTGAGTTCCAGCGACATGTTGGTGCGCTGACTGCCGTACAGAATGCGCGTTTCCGAACCTGACTGGGATCGAAACGTCTTGATCGGATAGTCACCCGGATTGAAATTGCGTCCGGTCGGTATCAGCGTGGGGAAGGCCATCAGTTCTCAAAGGTGTAGCGGCTGTCGGTGACCAGATCCTGTGCTATCAGACTAGAGAGGCTGCTGTCGCAGGGATACTCCGAAGCCGTGATTTGCACTGATCCCTCCCCATCCAAAGTCAGTTGCTCCACCATGTAGACGTTTTGGGATGTTGTGGTTTCGCGGATCGTAAAAACGCTGCTCCATAATGAAGTTTGGGTGACTCTCCCGTTTGCCACGCTCATCGTTCCATCCAGCACATCATCGGTGCCGGTCTTGTAATACGTGATGTTGTAGTTGCCGTTGGCAATGGTGCTGGCACTGGTAATAAAGCCGTCCGCGTCAATAGTGCCGTTGCGTGCTGCGCTGTATGGGCTGGCCTCGGTCACAATTTTGATGAAGTCTCCTGGTGCCAAATCCATGCCGTAGGGCGTTGTTTTTAGGCGGACCGAGTGGGTCACACGCTTGCGGATAGACAGGAAGAATTTGCCCACCAACTTGGCGTGATCGCGGCTGGTGCAATAGCTGGTCAGGTCGAATGATTCAACAGGCACGTAGTCAGCGGAGTCAGCCCAGCGCACACCCAAGGTGCGTTCTTCTGGTAATTGGTTTCTTGTTTCTTGGCGATACCGCAGGATGGCTTGGAAGTCTTTGCGTTCCTCTGATGGCAAATATTCCAACTCAAAGGAATCCTCAAGGATGTTGCCTGAGGTAAACAGGGCTTTGATGACTACTGGACTGGTGCTGATTGCTCCTGCTGAGGTAGTTGGCACCGCTGGAAGCAAGCCGAATTTGCCGTCAGCAATGATGAAATTGCAGAGGAAATACGGGGCCGTGTCTGCAATGTATTGACGAAGGTTTGTTGGAGCAACGATAGCTCCATTGAAAAATAGTCTGTTGGCTTTCAGGAAACGAGCTGTTGTTACAAACGTGGTCGTGTTAATCAGGCTTGGGTTATCTGGCGTCATGTTTAGCACCCGTCCCACGCCTGCCGTTTGATCGGTCAGTAAATGGAAGATCAGATCGCAATACAAATTGCTGGGACCGATGCTGTTGTTGTCGTCAGGGTGGAAACGCTTTACGGGACAACCGTTGGCAAGCCAGACGCGGATTTGATCCAGTGAGGCAAAATTTCGGCTTGCTTTGAGGGACAGACCAGCAACTGTGGTTTGGTCGTATGTCGGCATGACAGTGTTGGCCACCATTTCGTTGACATAAACCACCGCGTGTTCGGATGAACTGTTGTTTGATTTTTCAATGAGATTGCCGTAAAAACTTACGTCAGCAAATTGACTGGAGCCTTCAAACGCACGTTCAGCACTGATTAGTCCAGTGGGTAGTCTGGTTTGAGCAATCGCGGTAACGCGAAATTGAGCGCCAACTGATGTACCCGGTGTGCGGAATGGATTGCTGTTACTGATAGTGGAATAAACATTAAAGCGGTCATCAATTCTCCACAAATTTTGAGATGTTGGTGCTGTTTGGACAACCGTTATGGTCGGGTCATTCCATAAAACAGTGACACCAGACCAATGGCTTGGGTTGGAATATGTCGTTGATTGCAGTGTTAATTGGATTGTTTTTGTGCCATCCGTAAAGTTAATGGCTGCACTGGTGCCGGTGCCCACGGCAAAATTGCGAGCTGGGCCAAACAGTTCTTCGTAAAAACCTTGCGCACGCCCTTGAACTTCGGTAACTGTTCTGATGCCTGCGATTCGAAGGACGATGCTGCTAGATGCAATCGGTCCACCAGGTGCGTTGATGTATGGGTTGCCAGGACTGATGGCTCGCGTGATTGTGATTTGTTCGTTGAGGGTCCAAGAACCAGTAGATGAAACAACCTCGTATCTGGTTATGTCCCACGTAAATGCTTGACCGCTATAATGTCCTATTCGCGCAGTTTTAGTTGCTGTGTAGCGAACAATGATGGTCCGCGCACCAATAACCTCCTCCGCTGTCGCCGTAGCCGTACCACCAGCTGAAATGGGAGAGGAGGACGGATTGCCAAATATCTGCCATGCAAATGACGCCATGCGGCCATCAGTGACCGTACCGGGCAGGGAGAAAATCGAGACGAAACTTAGGCTGCTTGGGTAAGTGGCGCCAGCTTCCTCTTCCGGGAAGAACTTAAAAACTTCAACGGCACTCGGATAGGTTGGAAGGCTGGTTCCGATTGCTCCGGGAGACGGTTTATTCAGCAACTCAATGTTCTGCTGTAAGTCGGTCTTGAATACTCTGATAGCTGAGGCAGTTACGGTAAAGCGTCCGTAACGCGTATCTAGATTGCTGCTCAGCAGCGAGCCTGTTGAAGTGGCGTTGAGTAGCCAAAACTCAGCTGTGTTGCTTGAGTTCCGCATATCCGCCCCATTTTTGGGGATGAACTTGAACTCAAACTGTTGGGTTGTTGGATGCTTGAAGCGGATATAGTTGTATTGATCGACGGGTTCGTTGCCGACAACTACAAAACGCACATTGAGATCGGTCCATGCAAAGGCATTGCCGTTGGCATCAACACCAGCCGGACGGACAAACATCGTAAAGGATGACGAACGCCGAATGTACTTATTGATGCTGCCGCTTTGTAGGTTGATGCGGTTTAACTCAGACTCAAATAGCTCGGTCGGCGAAGGTAGGGACTGGAAGTTGCAGATGCCGTTCAGGCGTTGGAATACTTGACTGCGGATGCCGATCTCGGTTACATCGCAGGCTCTTGTATTGCGAACGCTGGCAATGTCACAACGCAACAGCGGGTAAAAACTGGGGCCAATAAAGTAGGGGCCGCTTTCGGTGTCAGTTAGATAGTTGCGTGCCAACACTGCGTTTGATACCACGCCAATTAAATTACGCCCCAAGATGTCGATACATTTCAGGGTGACAATTTGTGGTCTTCTATCTTCTGAACGCCAGATAGCGATTGAGCGAGCTGTTACTTGCCACAATGTGCGCCCAATCATGAACAATTCGCCAACCTGCAGAGCGTTGTCGGCGGCAATTCGCTCTTCGTTCAGCGCACTATTGATGTCGTCAATCTTGACGTTGCCGTCTGCATACAGCGTGTCAGACAGTTGCGCTTCTGAAATCGTGAATTGGATTGTGTCGCCAATCGAAACTGACCGCTCTTGATAACCGACAGAATCGGAAACGGTGGTGCCGTTGTGGGAGGTAACACCCATCCTGCGGCTGTAGTTTCGCCCTGTGCCGGGCATCCCTGACTCACGGATTTTGACGGCATTGTCTAAACCGTTGTTGTCGCCCGTGATCTTGACTCGTTCCAGCAGCAATGTGTTGCCGGGGTCATCAACGACACCATCAACGCGAGGGAACGCAACGATGCGCCAGTTGACTCGGTAGCCGGTGCCGTTGGCGATTGGGGCGTAGCAGCCAAATTGTGCGTTGTTGGTCAGGCTATGGACAGAGCTGAAACCTGTGTCAACCTCACTGACACGAGTGGGGCAACTAAAAATGTCGTCCTGTGTTTCGGGGTCGCCTGTAGCGCCAGCAGCCCTCGTGCCGTACAACAGGTTGGATGCTTTGATTCGGCTGTACCCCGAGGTGGTGCTGCTGCCTTTCCAGTAGAACGCAAAGGTGTTTGAGTAAATCGTTGAAAGTGCGCCGTTTCCAACGAAGATGCCCTCAAGGTTTGGCGCAGTTATGCCGCCATAGGTGCCGTTGTGGGAATAGCCTTGTTCGCCTACAACAAACAGCAGCTTGACACCCTGTTGAGTGCCGTAAGAGAACATCCGGCTCCACACGAGCTTGGGACTGACGAGGATGCCGCCATTAGCGTCGGTGTAGCGCCCAAAAATGATTGAGATCGGATCGCCATAGTTGGCGAGTTCTGCTTGAGAGTCGAAGCCGGTGGTAGGTGAAAAACGAGTGGAACCTGTAAGGCTGTCCAGGGCTTGGTTCTGAACAGATACGTCGCGGGCGCCAGGTGCAGTGAAAGGCTTTGGTTTAGGGGTTAGTAAATATGAAACCGCTGTACTGGCTGCGCCAATTACAAGGCTGACAATGATGGCTGTTGCTGTCGCATCACATTGAATATCTGGGATCAGTTCGTATTCAGCCGGTCTGATGCGGCCACGGCGTTCGGCTTCAGCCGTAAACTTCCGATACTCCTCTTCACTACAGCCGATTATTTCAATAAGCTGCCTCTCGAACGGAAGCAGTGGCAACCGTTGAAGTTTTGCGCCGAAGTCCATGCGACTTTTCGCAGATGCCGGTTGATGTATAAAATCCCGGTCTGCCATACGACGCCAAATGCCCAAGTCTCTTGGGGAATCAGCAGAACGTCTCCATCGTACTCGGGACGCTCGATACGGCGACCCCACGACAGCAGATCCCTTGCAATTTGGCGTGTTGTGGCTGTGTACCAGCCTTGATTAAACGGCGGGGCGTCAATCTCAAGACGGTGCAAGACTTCGTACACCACATGGATGCAATCAATTTCCGCCTCAGTACCGTCAGCGCCAAGTCGATACGGACGCCCAACTAGGTCACTGCAGTCGCACACCGCTGGTAACTGGGATGGCGCCAATGAGGCGTTGGGTCAGGCGTCGCAAGGGAACATCAGCGCCAACTGCATCCAAAACTGTGCTGAGGGTCAGGCTGACCTCCGTTTCGTTCCACTGGCCGCCTGCTGTTTGTCCGTAATACTCGTGGAGCAGATTAAAGCTGGTGCGGTCGTCGGGATCCAAAATCATGACGCGGACATGCGCTAGCCAGCGATTTTCGATTGCTTCCACAGCCCACGCACGGGTCAAGGCGTTATTGGGAAAAACCAGTGTTGCCTCGGTATTGTCGCCAGTGCGATTGACCGTGACACCCGAAAAGCCAAACGGTGCAAAGTTGTACCCGCTGTTTTGGTATGTAATCGTTTCTCCAATAAAAAAGTTTTGGAATTGCTGGCGGGTTCTAGTGCTTGCTGTAAATGTCAGCAGGTTGCCGATTGCTAGTTCCATTACATCCCAAGCCGCTTACGGGTGCCGGTAGACATTTGCAGCCTACGCAAGGTGCGTTGTTCGCCTTGGGCGGCGCCTTGTTGGGCAGCTTGTTGCATACCTTGCTGGAATTGGTCGGCGGTCACGTAATCCACGCTGTTGATGCGCTCCACCGTGTAGCGAACATCAATGGCGCCCGGAGCCAACGTGGCGGTGCCGCCCATGCCGCCTTCACTGTCGCCTGCGGGAATTACGGCGGATCCACGGGCACCGGCGGCGTAGCGATTCATGGCGCCACGCATCTTGCTGGCGGGAATGACGTACTCAGATTCACCAGCTTCGCCAATCAAGGCATTGGTTGGACCTGTGACGAAGCCGCCTTCGGCAAAACCAAGGGCTGTGGGATCTCCACCAAATGCTCGCGCTAAGTGACTAAATATGCCTTTTCCATCTTTTCCGCCTAAAGCGCCAAAGGCTTGAGCCAAAGCGTAAAAGATTAACATTTTGCTAACAGCCTGAAGTATTTCTTGCCCGATATTTGCCAAAGCTTGTCCAAGGTTTTCCGTTGAACTGGTAACCGCGTCAATAGCACCGCCAACACCATTGGCAATTTGACTACTAATCCCTCCGTATAAAGCATCCAGAGCCTGTTGTTCGGCCTTGATTGCCTTGGCTTTCTTTTGTGTTTTATCAAGTTCTTGATTGGCTAAACGATAAGCAGCCACTTGAGCATCGGTTACACCTTTGTTGGCCTTTTTAAATTCCTGAACTTTTTGCTCAATCTCAACCTGCCTGCGCCCCTCTTCGGTGAGCTGACCTTCTAATGCAATTTGATTGGCAATGTCAGTCATCGCCTCTTCTATTGCCTTGGTACGATCAGCCTGAAGCCGCTCTAGCTCAGCCGCTGTTTGAATACCAGACGCCTCAATTTGAGATTGTGCATTGCTAAACAATGCCTGCTTTTCACGCTCACTGGTAACACCTTCAAGTGATTTTTGATATTGCTGCAAGATTTGCTGATTTCGTTCTTCACCTTGCAAACGAATTGCCAACTGCTGATCACCAGCAATTTCAGCCTGTGCAATTTTGCCGCGTATAAACGATAGTTGTTTTGTGGATTCGGTTTCCATGCGAATGCCACGAATACGAGCTTCAAGTTGAGCGCGTTCTTTGGCAGCTCTTTTGGCATCTTTATCATCTTCTTTAGAGCTACCACCAGAAGGCGCCAGCAATGCAGGAGGAGCGCCATCTGGAACAGACGGAGCGGTAGGCGCAGCAGCCACGCCCATGCCGGAAGTTACCAAGGATTTTCTTAGACGCTCACGATATTGCTGAACTTCAGCATCCAATGGATTTGCCGCACGTGGACCAAATCTCATTCGGGTTCTTCTATTTGCCTCTTGATATGCCTGCGCTTCAACGCCAATACGCTGTGCATTATTTAAACGTTCAATCAGCGCATTGACACCATCAATTAAGAACTTGAATACGGGTTCAAAAAATTTGCCAATATTTTGAGCAAGACGCTGGAAGGAATCTTGCAGTGTACTAAGTTTGCCGTTAAGGGTATCGCTTTGAGCAATGGCGCCATTGGCATACTTTCCACCAGCATCAGTTAATTTCTTTAGCGCATATTCAACAGATGCCGCACCAATTTGACCTTTTTGAAGCGCCTTCTGAAATTCATCGCCACTTAATTTGTATTCATCTTTAAGGATTTTTTGCAGCGCAACACCACGCTCTTGGAACTGCAGCAACTCCTCACCCTGCAACCTTCCTTTGGCTTGAACTTGTCCATACGCAGTAACAAGACCCTGAAGCTCTGCGCCGGTTGCACCACTTACATCAGCAAGGCGACGAGTGGTGTCAACAACATTTTCGGTGGCAACACCAAACGCCTGTAAACGCTTAGCCGCATCAATTAGCTCGGAACTTGTAAATGGTGTAACTGCTCCAAGATCCTGAAGCTGTTTAATAATCTGTGTTGCCTTTTGTGCGCTGCCAGTCAATACCTGGAGGCTTTTGGCTTGGCTTTCGACTTCTGCGGCTTGAGTAAATACTAACTTGATCGCCTGAAATGCGGCATAAGCCTTAACAAGGCGACCAACGGTATTGCCAAGACTGTCAAACGCTCGCTCAGTTTGCTGTGCTTGGCCTTGTACGTCACGCAGTTTTTGCGGTACGCCACGCGTATCAAGATTGAGCGCAACGTTGGCGACGACCGACACGACATAACCCTTTTGCTATCAGCAGTCTACCGCCGGCGCTTCATTTGACGTTCCTGCTCCTCGTTTTGCAAGTCAAAATAACTGCTCCACAGCAGTAACTCTTCCAATGTCAACTCGTTATTCAATCGCGCCAGCGTATAACCCAACTCCTTGGCAACCCCAAGCTGCAGCAGCAGCAGGTTGTCTTTCTTGAGTTCAGCTTTTAGTGCTTTTCATGTCAACAGCCTGCTCCTCTTCTGGATTGGTGATAATTGCCAGCATCAGAGCTTGAAGATCCGCATCCATCACATCGTTTTTTAGCTCAGCAATTTCGCCAGCCTGAAACAAGCGTTGTCCAGCATTGTCAACAGCCTTGGTAACCAAAAGGTTTAACGCAAAGCCATTAGGGTCATCGCCTCCAGGCATCTTCTGCGCCCGCTCACGCTCCGCCATAGTCAACGCAGTGGCGTAAAACTCAAACTCACTGCCGTCATTTAATTTGACCACTCGTTTAATCGGGGTCAGATTTGCCGCCTTTTTTAGACGCGCCAGAGCGGTTGAAGTTGGTACGGGCATAAAATTTGGTCGTTCGTTATTATTTTACGCACAAAAAAGCCCTCAGCGCAACCTGAGAGCTAAAAAACGCAACCGAATCCACCAATTAAGCAGTCGTGCTGAAATCAAAGGTGGGGACACCAGCAGGGCGGAAAGTAATCTCTACCTGCTGTGCATCGTCAGGATTGATATTTAAGCTCGCAGTTAACAACACCGCATCCATTGCAATGCTCCGGCTCAGCGCCTCAGTGCTTTGCTTATCGGTGTAGAGCTTAAAAGCACATCCGACCTGCTGCCGTTGCAGCACGTCTTCCACCATACGGTTAGACAGTGCGCTGTCTTCATTGGTGACATAGATGGTGGCAGAACCATTGCCATCTGCGAAGCCCGGAATGTAGGCACGAAAAGGCGCGTACTGACCAGCGGTTTGACCGATGGTGGTTACGTCAATTTCAGCACGGTTGATTTCAAACGACCACGACTGCACTTGCCCAACTGCGTCAAAGGTGGCATAAAATACTTCAAACTCATTGGGGGCTACAGCGGTGCCATCATCAGTGATATTGACTGCCGCACCGCCTGAAGTTGCCGAAACCTGCAACGCCCCAGTGCTAGCCGTGTAAGCAATCACGTAATAGGTTGTGCCAGCAGAAAGACCAGCCGGCAAAGTGCCAGAACCGGCTGCGCCTGTTTGGCTATTGACAACCTGGAATTTCACTGGATCGCCTACCTTGAAATTCAGGTAGGTTTCAACGGTGATGGTTTCGGTGGAAGTATTCACGCCAGACTCACCGAAAGTTCCGGTGGTGCCAGCGGGTTTGTAATAGAGGGCGCCGGACGTACCGGACAAAACAGTGACAGCCATGTTGTGAACGGTAGTGGCTGATCATATTCTAGCTTTGTTCAAATGCCTCGAAACTTATGGAAACCTGCGCTTGGTAAAACCCTTCTGGCGCAGCAGGTTCAGAGGTACGCGGACCATTTGCAGGGTCAAAAATAATATTTTCAAGCTGCAAACGTGAAAAAAGATCAATGCACCGTTGCGCAATGGTAAAACCTGCGCCGGGACCCTGACCTCTTGGTGTAAAGATATTGAAAAGCAATACACCGTTGCGTCGATCAAAGCCAGTGCCAGTGCCTCGACTGCTAGTAGTCAAAATCGTCAAATATGCAGAATCACCCCAAATAATTTGTGACTGAATCCAACTGGCATTGTTTGGCGGAGTAAAAGGAACGTTTTGATAAGCCACCTGCAAAACAGGCGCAATGGCAAATTCAGTTGCTATACGCGTTTCAATGTGAGAACGGATTGTGTTAAGGCTCATGAGTTTCTCCCCATTCTCGCGGCTTCTTGATCGACATAGGTTTGAATATCCTTTGCCACTATGTCAAGAAATGGTTCTGTGCGCTGAATACCTTGCCAAGAAGGTGGCAAATTCGTGCCGGCAATAACTGGTGCCGCGTAGGGTAGGTTATTAAAAACAGAGCCTCTCAAGGGCTCCAGCGTTCTTTGCCAGTTACTTTTCAATCTGCCGGTATCAACTGGTGTTCTAGCCTTAAGACGTGCTTCAGCCTCAAAAGTTGCTACCCGAACTAAAGTCTCAATTTGTTGGCGACTGTAATCACCAATGTCACTTATTTTGATTGTACGTGCCATGATTATTCTCTCAGGAAGATTTCAAATACAATCGCCGTATTATCTTGCTCAATTTTATTGACAATAATAATTTGCATGACTCTGCTGCTGACAGTTACTTGATCAGATACTGCTGGCTCAAAAGCTAAATCAGCAGCAGCTATCGTTAGCTTTTTATCGGTGCCTTTGATCAAGTCATTAGCCTCGCGCTCTGAGACAGCTTCAAGTATGCCTCGTATCGTTGTGGAGGTAACGCTTGGCGTTGCAGCACCTGTAGCAGTGTTATAAGCGGCAGTCGTAACCCGGCGGAATGTAACCTCTCCGCCAAACTTTGCTATCAACTTGCTAGCAGTCTTACGCAGTGAGGTGGTAAGCGCCATCAGACTTTATAGGCGACACACGCGCCATTATGCAACTTAATGCTAGTGAACAATCCGCGCAGTTCAAAGCCAGCCGGGAAGGTCTCACCATTCAAAGTATTTCCGGTCATGTTTGTGCTGACGATTGTCTCAACATGTGTGTTTGCATAAAAATCAATATGGTGGAAACGCCCAGTGTGGGCAGCAGTGTCATGGATGACTTCAGCGCCTAGCGTGTAGTCAATCCCGTTTGCCTGATGTCCTTTGAATGCCATGGCTAGATCTTGTAAGCAATGACCTTACCAGAAGTCAAAGTCACGCTGGTAAAAACGCCTTCAATGCAATCACCATGACTTAGCGGTACTGAACTGAAGGTATTGCCGCTAGCGTTCTGCACCGTAGCAGTATTAATCACCGCATCTGCTACGGCGTACAACTTGTAAAAGCGCCCGCTATGCGCCACCGTGTCGCTGATGTACTCAAAGCCAATGTTGTAGCTGTCGTTTGAGTTGTAGTTCATGGTCAACTGCGACGGATGGCGATGTTGCCTGGTCCACTAATTCTAAGGCCAGTAAGGTAACGTTCAAAAATCGGTGGGACACGATCAGCACCAGTTGCGATGCTGCTGGCGCCTGCGGGCGTGACGCTAAGGCTGCCGATGCTGACCGCCTTAAAATCCTCAAGACCAGAAAGCCCTAAGCCATCCTTGTTATTGTTTAGATAAACCGCAAGAATGACCTGTGCTTTTTTGACCTGATCAGGAATCTCGCTGGTGGTGTAATAATCTGCCGTGATCCTAAAAGGGAACCCCGTAGCGTAGGTGTTGATGTAGGTGTCTGGCTTGCGAACACCATCTCTAGGCCATTGCAATGCTTGCGTGTCTGTTGCGCGAGCACCTAAAAACCGCTCACGGTCTATGCGTTGCGTCGCAGTAAACAGCGCACGATTCCGTTGGTCATCGGTAGCTGACGCCCATGCGGTCACGTCATCGTCCTGCACCAATCCTTCAATGACTGTGTTGGCTGCTGCCAGTGTCAGGTAGGAGTTTGCGTTTGCGC
>Ga0194115_10002878_pt1 | contig 19945 bp, 16 predicted proteins | sample TA2MahsurfametaG_3_FD_148656 | JGI IMG/M metagenome (GOLD analysis project Ga0194115, IMG submission 148656) | Freshwater microbial communities from Lake Tanganyika, Tanzania - TA2015002 Mahale S4 surface | ecosystem: Environmental > Aquatic > Freshwater > Lake | place: Tanzania: Lake... | reverse complement strand
CAACTGTAAACTCAAATACCGTAAATATTGGTGATAACTTAATCGTTCTAAATTCAGATGAAACAGGTATTCCATCTCAAAACGGAGGTATTGAAATTGAAAGAGGTACATCTGCAAATGCAACTTTGATTTGGGATGAGGGAAATGATAATTGGGTAGCAGGATTAAGTGGTTCTGAAATTCCTTTAGTGACTACAACTGGCACTCAGACCCTAACAAATAAAACAATAAGTGGTACAAATAATACTTTAAGTAATATTGCAAACGCATCATTGACTAATTCAACAATAAGTGGTATTTCTTTAGGTTCTAATTTGGCAACCTTAACAATTGGTACTGGATTAAGCGGAACATCATATAATGGTGGTTCTGCGGTAACAATTGCAAATAGTGGTGTAACTTCAAACGTTGCCGGAACAGGTATTAGTGTGAGTGGAGCAACCGGTGCAGTAACTATCTCTATTGGACAAGCGGTATCAACCTCATCTAACGTTCAATTTAACTCAATAGGTGTTGGAATGGCAGCGAGTGCAACTGCGGGAAGAATTGATGCAACAAATGATGTTGTAGCATTCTCATCTTCTGATATTCGTTTCAAAGAAAACATCAAACCAATCGAAAACGCCATCGATAAGATTAAAAAAATTAGTGGTAACACTTATGATTGGAAAGAAGAAAACAAAATTGAGCACGGATACGAAGGAAACGATGTGGGTGTAATCGCACAAGAAATAGAGGCGGTATTACCACAATTAGTTCAAACAAGAGAAAGTGGTTATAAAGCTGTTAAATACGATAAATTAGTAGCATTATTAATTGAAGGTATTAAAGAACAACAAATTCAAATCAACGATATGAAAGTTGAAATTGAGAGTTTGAAAAAACACTAAATAAAATAAAGGTTAAAAATCCTTATATAAGGATATTTTAAACCGAAGTAATTATATAATGAAATCGGTAATGCATAAATATGGCACAAGTAGTAAAGTTAAAAAGGACAGCTGTTGAAGGTAAAGTTCCGTCTACTTCTAATTTAGAATTAGGGGAACTAGCGATAAATACTTACGATGGTAGAATTTTCTTTGAGAAAGATAATGGAACACCATCAATACAACAAGTTGTTACAACAGATGCTGTTACTACCGGGTCATTAAACATTACTGGTCAAATTACAGCATCAGTTTTATTTGGTGCTATACACTCTACAAATGGTGTAGTTAGTGGTTCATCACAACTTACATCTTCATTTGATTCACGATATTTAAATGTTACAGGCGAAGGGACTATTTCAGGTTCATTTACTGGTTCATTTTCTGGTGATGGTTCAAATTTAACAAATTTAGTTGTTGATATTGCAGAAGTTTCTACTGTAAACTCATCTTTTTCAAATTCATCAAATTTTTCGGTATCTCACAATTTTGATACAAGAAACGTAATTATATCAGTATATGATACTAATTATTCCCAAATTATACCAACATCAATTACCCTAACGGATGATAATAGTGCAACCATAACACTATCATCTGCACAAAGTGGATATGTGGTAATTGCAAAAGGTGGTCATATTGTTAGTGGTGCAGCATCTGATTCAAATTTATTAAATGGTGAAGCGGGTTCATATTATTTAAATTATAACAATTTTACAAATATACCATCTAATATAGTTAGTAGTTCATCACAAGTTGTATCATTTTTACCAACAGGTGTTGTATCGGGTTCTTCACAAGTTAATCTTACCCAAACTACCAACTATGTAAGTGGTATTAAAGACAGATTAAATGCAGAAACCGTAGTTTCTGGTTCATCTCAAATAAGCTTTTTAGGAATATCTTCTATTCCTACAAATATAGTATCATCTTCGACTGATTCGTCTACGGTAGATTTTTCAATTACAAATGGTGTAATTACTGCTGAACTTATAGGTGGAGTAATATCAGGATCTTCACAAGTTGTTTCATCTTTACCAAATGGAACTATTTCGGGATCAGGACAAGTAGTAAGTTCATTACCAACCGGAACTGTTTCTGGATCCTCACAAGTAATTAATATTTTAGATTCACTTAATTTATACTCATCATCATTAAAAACTGCATTTGAATTGACTGGTTCAAATGTGGTAGTTTTGGGAGATTTAAATGTTAGAGGTACAACTACTACAATTAATTCAACTACAATTCAATTAGATGATAATATTATTTCTCTAAATGCCGCAGGAACATCAAACGGTGGTTTAATTGTAAGAGATGCAACTGGTGGTAATACAAACTCTGGATCTTTTGTATGGGATGTAAATAATGATTATTGGAAGGCTGGTATAAGTGGTTCTGAAAGTAAAGTATTACTTTCGAATGGAGATTCGGTAGTATCTGGCTCATCACAAATTGATTTTACACAAACTAATGGATATACATCTTATAGTTCATCAGTAGATTCAAGGATAATTTCTTTAAATTTATTTTCTTCATCTGAAGAATCAAAAAATTCTACATTAGCAACTTATACAAGTTCTATTGATAATAAATTTGTAACTCTTGCAACTTATACTGGTTCTAATGATAATAAATGGAGTACACTACAAAATGTTACTTCATCTTTAATTAATGCAACTTCATCATACGAAGTAAAAGGTAGCGGGATAGTTTCATCTTCAACACAAATAGTAAGTTCATTAGTAAATCAATCAATAAATTTAGGAAGTGGTGCAATTACTGCATCTTTTTTCAAAGGAGATGGATCTCAAATTACAAATGTAGTTACTGAAATAGCAGAAGTAGCGACCGTAACATCATCATTTGATAATCAATCATCTTTTGTTGTAACACATAATTTTAATAGTAAAAATGTAATCGTTTCAGTATATGATAATACTAACGCACAATTAATTCCAACATCAGTTACATTAACTAATGATAATAATGTTACAATAACTCTCTCTTCAGCTCAAAGTGGATTCGCAGTTGTTGCAAAAGGTGGCCATATTGTGAGCGGTTCAACTGAATGGGCAAATTTAGCAAATATACCAACTGGTTTAATTTCTGGATCAACTCAAATTACAAATTTAACTACATATAAAGAATCTATAACAGGAAATTCCGTATATAGTATTACACATAGTTTAAATGAAGAATATCCAATAGTTCAGGCATATAATACTTCTACAAAAAGGCAAGAAGTTCCTTCAATTATTGAATCTTTATCGGTGAATGCAATAAGTGTAACATTTAGTTCAAATTTTAGTGGATTAGTAATAGTTAAAAAATAAATTAATGGTTTACGATATTTATTATACTACCGGAGGCGGCCCTTGGGTAAATGCTGGTTCTGATACTTGGGTAAATTTATGGATGGAATTGGTTGCACCAAAATTAAAAGTAAAACCAATACTTTTAATCCATAGGAACAAACCAAAAGGACATGAAGATTACAAATTTTCAATAGAAACTTATTGGCATGGTGATAATATTCAAAAATTTGAAGAAATTTGTAATGGTGCCCGTAGAATAAATATTTTACATGGACATTATACACCTATGAAAGTCATAGTTGATAATAAACATAAAATTCATTCAAATGTTTTACATAATTCAGTAGACCACATTTTAAAATCACAAATTGGAACTGATGCTTCTTTAGCTTGGCATCCGTATATAAGTTCAGAATGGGAAATGGAAGTAAATGATTGGTCTAAACACACAATATGGGTTGGATTATTTGAAATTTTGTTTAAAAATCAAAGTATTCCTAATTTTTACGAATTTAAACATAATTTACCACTTTCTGAATCAAATTCATTAGGATTTGCCTCTAGATGTGAAGGTAGAAAAAACCCACACTATTTAGATGGTCTAAAATCTTTTATTTTTACTGATTCACATGAATTTAATGCGATTTGGAAAGGTGGTGTGAAACTCGATACATCAAAATCAAAAATATATCATTATAAATCTGAATTTAAAAATAAATTTTACCAAATGGATTGGGGAATATCTCACTCATGTTTTTCGTCAGAACCATTTGGATATGGAATTTTTGAAGCAGTAGATAGAGGAAAACTACCAATTATTAATAGTTTATATTTGAAAAATTTAGAGTATCCTTATAGAGCATCATCTAAAAAAGAGTTTGTTAATATTTATAATAAGATTTGTAATGAATCATTTGAAGAAAAACTTTACTGGTTTAAACAAATAAAAAATTATATGGTAAAAAACTACACCAATAAAGAAATATGGGTGAAGGATTTACTTAATATTTATAATATATAGGGAATAAATAATATGCCTAGATCATCAGGAGATACATTATCACTTTACAATTTAGCAGGTGCGACTGGAACTGGATTAACAAATATTTCTTTAGGAACTATAAAAGGTTCTCCATCGTCAGGTAATAACATTTCAATGTCTGCTTTTTCTATTGACAGTGTCGATTCAGTAACAGGATTTACTTATGCAGTTGAATCAACATCTGAAACTTTTACATTAGGATTCACAACTGGTTCTGGAACTCTTTTTGATTCAAAAGTTGGTAATAGAAGCCAAAATGTAACTTGGTCAGTTCCAGCTGGTAGTAAATTATCTGTAAGTGCAAATAATGGTAAAACGGCAACTTTAGCCGTTTCATCTATGACTAACGCTGCAACTCAAACAGTTCTTCAAACAATTGAAACACATACCGTAAGAGCAAAATTTGCTGATGGATTTAATGACCACGCAACTGGTTACAATACAAATAAAGATAAAACTGTTTACTCGGTAGATTCATATGATGGAAACTCTGCTGCATTATGTTTGACGATAGATTCTCCAATCACTTTGGCAGATGGCACAATTGTAGAGGCTGGTGATTTAAATGAAGGGGATTTATTAAAAGGATTTTTAATTGAAGGTTTAGGACAAAATTCAGACGAAACATTTTTGAATTGGTCTTCAAACACATTAAATAAAACTCCAAAAGATGTTACCATAGTAAACCTTACTTATTCTTTTGCTTCGAGATATTACAATATTAATAATGGTCAAATTACCGCAACATCGGAACATCCACTTTTAGTAAAAGATATAGTAAGTGGAAATTATCTTTTCAAAGAAATGTTTAACATTGTTTCCGGTGATAAACTTATCAAAGGTGATGGTACTGAAGTAGATGTAACATCAATAGAAGTTGTAAACAAAACAACTGAAATTATTTCAATTGATGTAGAAGAAGAAGATACATACCTTGTAAATGGATATATAACACATAATAAAGGTGGAAATTCACATACCGACTTTGCTGGACCAGGAGCTCCAACATCTGTAACTTATTCCTCACCATTGATAACGTGGGTTGCACCAGCTAAAACTTTAACATTAGGTATTACTGCTTATCAATATCAAATAGCAAGTGATAGTGGATTTTCCACTATTGTAAATACAGCAGATGAATGGAGTACAACCGAAGTTGAAGTAAATACTATTTTATCCGCAGGAACATACTATTTTAGAGTAAGAGCAATTGAAGCTGGATTAAAAGGTACTTACTCTGCAACATTAACATTTACGAGATAATATTTTACGTTTTCTCAAAGTTGGTATATTTATATATATAGAATAGTTAATTAACAAATATATCAAAATGGAAAATACAATTAAGTTTACTGAGCAAGAAGTTTTAGAAATCAATGAATTAAAAAAAAACGTAAGTGAGGTTCTTTATCAATTAGGTCAATTAAATTTAGAAAGAAAAAAGAGATTAGATGAAATAGACCTCATAGAAAGTGATTTACACAATAAATACTTTGCTCTAATACAGGATGAACAATTAGTGTTCCAAAAATTAAATGAAAAATATGGTGATGGTAGTTATGATCTAAACACAGGACTTTTTACACCATCTAACGATATTCAAAACAAAAACCAATAAATAAAAAATTATCTTTACAAAAAGATATTAATATTTATATTCGTATCATTATAATTGAAAATTTAACAGGAGTAATATAAAATGGCAGAAAAGATTGTATCACCAGGTGTTTTTACAAGAGAAAATGACCAATCGTTCTTATCTCAAGGTATTGGTGAAATCGGAGCAGCAATTATTGGACCTTTCGCTAAAGGCCCTGCTTTCGTACCAACCGTTGTAAATACACAATCAGAATTCGAATCTATATTCGGTGTTCCTAATGGAGATTACTACACAGGATATACAGTACAAAATTATTTAAGAGAGGCTGGAACTGTTACAATTGTAAGAGTTGGTCACGTAGGTGGTTATACCGTTGAAGAATCAGGTTCTTATGGTATCGTAGTATCCGGATCAGGAGCAGGACATAAATTAGTAGGTGTAATAAAACCAACTTATCATTGGTCTACTTCTGGAAATGGAGATGCTTTTGTAGCAAGTGTATCCGCACAACCATCTTCATCAGCATTTGCAATTACACTAAACGGAACTGGAACTGAATATGATGAAACTGATTTATCGGCATCAGTTTTACCTTCAGCTGGAAATGATTTATCAGACGTTTTTGGTGAATCTGCAAGAGGTCCAAAAGGTGTATATGTTTCTCAATATTTTGAAAATTCTGCAACTAAAACATTTAAACAAGCTTCTGGTTCAGTAGTTTCAATTGTTCCTTTAGCTGAACAAAGTTTCATTGGACAAGATGTACAACACGCATCTACTCCTTATATTGTATCACAAAAAATTTCTAATCAAAGACATGAACTTTTCCGTTTCCATACATTAGGAGATGGTAATGCATATAACAAAGAATTTAAAATATCAATTTTTAACGTAAAAGCAGCAGGTGAATCAAACGCTACTGATTACGCTACATTCTCTATTACTGTAAGAGGTTATTCTGATACTGATAGAAAAAAGAGTGTATTAGAAACTTATAATAATGTTAATTTGGACCCTGCATCACCAAATTATATCGTAAAAGTAATTGGTGACCAAAACGTTACTATTGATTCAAATGGTAAACAAACTCTTAATGGTGATTATGCTAATCGTTCAAAATTCATTAGAGTTGAAGTAAAAGCTGAAGGTTCATTCCCAATTATAGCGGGACCGTTTGGACACCAACCATATCTTTCACCAATAGCAGGAAATGATTCAATCACTCCATCAGTTGTATTCTCAACTGGTTCTGCTGAAAATAACTCATCAAATTCTACAAAATATTCTGGTATTGATTTAGATACAACATTAGTAAAATTGGATAATGGACATTTCTTATCACCAATTCCAAATGATGCATCAACTGGTACTAATAGTGTATTTGCGTTTGACCAAAGTAGTATTTCTATAAACGGTGGTACACATTCATTTGGATATGAATTAACTGGTTCATCTGCAAATGATGTTGTAAAAAGACAATTTACAATAGGTTTTCAAGAAGGTTTTGATGGTAACTCACCTACAACTGAAATCGCTTTAGCATCATCTGATAATTTTGGACCTGGAAATACTCAAGGATTTAATTGTTCTAATTCAACATCAAGTGGTTCGATTGCTTATTTAAAAGCAATAAATTCAGTATCTAATCCAGATGATTTTGATATTAATTTAGTATCTGTACCTGGTATAGTTCGTAGATTACATTCTTATGTATTTGATAAAGTAATTGATATGGTTGAATCAAGAGAAGATGCATTCTTCATTGGTGATGTAACATCAGTAAATGATACAATTACACAGGCAATTGATGAAGCAAATTCAATAGATTCTAATTATGTTGGTACATACTATCCTTGGGTTAAAACAATCGATAGAAACACTAATAAATTAATCGCAGTTCCACCATCAGTATTGATGCCAGGAATTTACGCAGCCAATGATGCAATTGCAGCTGAATGGTTCGCACCAGCTGGTTTAAATAGAGGTGGTATTACCGGAGCGGTTAGTGTATTGAATAGATTAACACACGCCGAAAGAGATGAATTGTATGAAGGTAAAGTAAACCCAATCGCTTCTTTCCCTGGTGAAGGTATTGTAGCATTTGGACAAAAAACTTTACAAGATAAAGCATCTGCATTAGATAGAATCAATGTTAGAAGATTACTTATTAAAGTTAAAAAATTCATCGCTTCAACATCAAGATATCTTGTATTTGAACAAAACACATCTACAACTAGAGCAAGATTCCTTAATACTGTAAACCCTTATTTAGAAAGTGTTCAACAAAGACAGGGTTTATTTGCGTTCAGAGTGGTTATGGATGAATCAAATAATACACCGGATGTAATTGATAGAAACATTTTGTCTGGACAGATTTTCTTACAACCAACAAAAACCGCGGAATTCATTGTGTTAGATTTCAACATATTACCGACTGGAGCATCATTTTCAGCGTAATATATAAAAAAAAGTAAAAAAAGAATATTTATTATAATAGGAGAAAAATAAAATGGCAGAAGTATTAGAGTTTGATCAGATGTTCTATACGAACTTCGAACCAAAGATGAAGAATCGTTTCATCATGGAAATTGGTGGAATCCCTTCATATTTAATAAAAACGGCAAATAAACCAAGCATACAATTCGAAGTAGTAACTCTTGAACATATAAATGTAAAGAGAAAACTAAAAGGTAAAGGTGAATGGCAAGACGTTGAAATTACTCTTTATGACCCAATTGTCCCATCTGGAGCACAAGCTGTAATGGAATGGGTACGTTTATCTCATGAATCTTTAACTGGTAGAGATGGATACGCAGATTTTTACAAAAAAGACGTACAAATCTATTCTTTAGGACCAGTTGGTGATAAAATTGAACAATGGACTTTAAAAGGTGCATTTATTAATAACGCAGTTTTCAATGATGTAGATTGGGCAAATCAAGCAGACCCACAAGAAATTACATTGACACTCTCTTACGACTACGCGATATTGGAATTCTAATAACTACCAATATAAATTACAAAAGGATATCAGAAATGGTATCCTTTTTTTTTATAAAATATTTTCAAAAACACTTGTTTTTTTCAATTTTTTTTCTTACCTTTATTTTGTAATAAAAAATGAGAGATATGAAATTAGGATTAGTAAGAATGAGTGGTGAGAGAGTGATTGGGGTTCAGTATTTTGAATCAAAGTTCAGTAGAGAACTGGGCGAGATACTCCGAATAGATGGGGTTGAGTGGAGAGTGGGTGTGATTGCAGAAGATAGAAACTCCATCATCAAAGTTCTTAACGAAATTGTTAGAGTACAAAACTCCATAGTAAGAAAGAAACAAAGAGAGTTGGATAGAGAAATCAACAATCAAATCAACAAAATGTTCTTTGATGCGTACCAAGCAGTAATAAAATAATTAAGAAAAAGCTTGACTTTTAATTCAGAATTGTGTATATTTACTATGTAATAAGAGTTCAACCTAACCCCCCTATAATATGAATGACTTCGATTTCTTCTCCGTCTCCGCTTCCTCTTCTTCAATCAAATCCCTAATGAAACTTCCGAATGTGAAGCGGGAGAATATAGAGACTAGGGTATATTACGGTGGTAAGTACCCAACCACTTTATACAAGGTGGCTTTGGCATTCTTTGATGTAATGGAGTTTGGACACTTCGGAGCTAGAGAGAGAGCCAATAAATTGGTAGAGAATTTAGTGGCTACCAAACCAGAGAATGTGATATTGAGTACAAAATTTTGGCCGGTAGATTAAAATAATTGAAAATGGAACTAAATAGTTTAAAAGAAGAGCAATGATGCTCTTTTTTTTAACTTTTTTTAAATGGTATATTTATATATAAATGTAAAATAAAGGTTTATAATTATGGCAAATTATGATTTTCCAACGGAGGTAATTTCACTTCCATCAAAAGGATTATGTTATCCTGAATCAAATCCACTATCTTCTGGTCAGTTAGAAATAAAATATATGACCGCAAAAGAAGAAGAAATACTTACTTCACAAAATTTAATCAAAAAAGGTGTTGTATTAGATAAATTATTTGAATCAATAGTAGTTGATTCAAAGGTTAATATAGATGATATTTTAATTGGTGATAAAAATGCTATTATGTTAGCAACTCGTATTTTAGGATATGGACCAGAATATTCAATACAAATTACAAATGAAGATGGACAAAAAGAAGATGTAGTTGTTGATTTGGGTAAAGTATCAACTAAAGAAATTGATGAAACTAAAATTAATAGAGAAAATAAGTATAAGTTTACAACTTCAAATGGTACAGTATTAGAATATAAATTACTATCTCATGGTGATGAAAAGAAAATAGATGCAGATATTAAAGCACTTCAACGATTAAATAAAGGTGGGGTTACATCTGAACTTACGGTTCGTTATAGATATATGATTTTATCAGTAAATGGAAAAACCGACACTGGATCTATTACAAATTTTATTAATAATCAATTTTTAACGAGAGATACTAAATCATTTAGAGATCAAGTTAAAAAAATTCAACCAGATATTAATATGGAATTTGAATATGAAAACCCTGAAACAGGAGAAAAGGAGGTACGCCCAATTCCAATGGGTGTAGGGTTTTTTTGGCCTTCCGAGTAATTATTCTATTGTATTACATAAACAAATTTTTGAATTATGTTATTTTGGAAATGGGTTTACACAAGAAGGTGTTTATCGATTACCTATCCATTTAAGAAATTTTTATTATAAACAATTATTGGATACTAAAAAGAAAGAGCAAGAAGAACTTAAAAAATCCCAAAAATCTAAAAAACCTGCAAATGGTCCAAATGTAAATGTGAGGAGGTGAAAACTTCCTCACTTTTTTTATATATTATATTTATAATAGTATAAATGGAGAAATTTACATGCGAATAAGTGAAATTAATAAAAAGAAAATAAAAGAATTTATATCGAAAAAACACGATATGAAAGAAGGTATTGTTGATTACATTTTTGGAAAAAAAATGATTTCAAAGTTAGAAAAAGATAAAGATTTTTTAGCGATGGCAAAAAAATTAGATGATGATATGCAAAAACTTCGTGACGAAGTTGAAGATATGAAAAAAAGAGGAGAAAAAATTCCACATTCATATAAGGCTATTTTAAACATTAGATAGGATTTTAAATGGCAAATAAACAAGATTTAAAAATACAAAATGAATATAATGAGGCACTAAAAATGTCTCAATCTCTTACTACTGCCATAACCCAAGATTTAGATGAACAAATAGATAAAAGAACAACTTTAGGAAAAAAAGTAAAAGATTATCTTAATGATTTAAAATCAACAGTTTCTCAATTAGAAACATCAGAAGATGTTCAAAAATTAATAGTAGATAATGAGAAAGAAATAGATAGAATAGCAAAATCTTATTTTGGTTCAAATAAAAAAGTTGGTGAAGAAAAAATTAAGGCTTTACAAACTATAAATAGATCTCTTGCAATTGAAGGCCAAAGATTAGATTTAATTGAAAAGGTTGATGAAGCTGCACAAGGGTTATCAGATAGCATGAGTAGTGCTTTTGATGGTTTGGTTGGTTCATTTGATAATATTCCTATTATTGGTGGTATGTTATCCAAACTTGGTGACTCAGCTTCTTCAATGTTTAGGAATAAAATTGGTGGAGCCGCAAAAACATTCACAACTTCTTTTGCTACAAACCTTCGTTCTGGACAAGGAGCAATGCAAGCATTGGGTGGAGCTGGAACTTCTGTTGGAAAAGCATTAGTTGCTGCATTTTCAGGACCACAAGCTATTATAGCTATAATTGTTTTAGCACTTGCTGTTGTAGTTGCAACAATCGTTGCGGCAATAAAGAGATTCTCTGAACTTGACCAAGCCGCAAAAGCTTTTAGAGAAGAAACTGGTTTATTAGTTTCACAAACAAGAGGAATGCAGGAAAACATTCGTAATGCGAATGTTGATTTTGGTAATTTAGGTGTAAGTGCCGAAGATGCAGCAAAAGCAGCAGCTGAATTTACAAATGAATTTGGAGGTTTAGAACAACCATCAAAAGAAGTTTTAGGTTCAATAGTAACATTAAATAAAAACTTTGGTGTAGGAGTAGATGAGGCAGCAAAACTTAATAAAGTATTTCAAAACATTGGTGGATTAACTGCTGAACAATCTCAATATCTAATTGGCCAAGCAGTTTCTATGGCAAAAATTGCAGGAGTTGCACCTGGACAAGTAATAAAAGATATGGCCGAAAATTCGGAATATGCATATCGTTATTTTCAAAGTTCGCCTGAAAAACTTGCACAAGCAGCAGTACAGGCTGCTAAATTAGGTACTTCTATAAAAGAAGCAGGTAAAGTTGCTGATGGTTTATTGGATTTTGAAAGTTCAATTACAAAAGAATTAGAAGCATCTGCAATATTAGGTACAAATATCAATCTATCACAGGCAAGATATTTAGCAGCTAATAATGATATTTTAGGAGCTCAACAAGCTGTAAATGACCAAGTTGCAAAATTAGGTGACATAACAAAATTAAATAAATACCAACAAGATGCTTTAACAGAAGCAACAGGTATGGAGTTTGATTCTTTGGTCAATCAACAAAGAATTAGAGAAAGGTTTGGTAAATTAGATGAAGAAAAACTAGCAGCTGCATTAGCACTTGCTGAAGCTGGTGGTGATATATCAAAAATGACTGAGGCAGATTTAAAGGCACAAACCGATAGACTTGCAAAACAACAAGAGATGCAATCAGTAACCGATGCACTGAAAAATGAAACTGCATCCTTGAGTACTGGATTTATGGATATGTTAGCCCCACTTGGTTCAACTATTATGAATAACTTGTTAGACCAAATGAAAAATTTGGGTGTAATTGTACGGCCAATAATGAAATTTTTTGGAGCATTAATGAGTATAATTTTTGGTGTCGTGGGTGCTATGAATGATGTATTTCAGGCAGTAGTTGGACCAATATTTGCAATAGGTGGTGCAATACTAGAAATGATAGTATCACCTATTCAAAAAATTGTAGAAAGATTACAACCATTGTTTAATAAATTTAAAGAATTAAAGGCAAAAACAATGGAGGCAGTAGAACCTATTATGGAGGTATTTCGATCTTTAGGTAATTTATTTGCTGAAATGGTAGATTCTGGACCACTAGGTTATTTTATAGATTTTTTGATTTGGGGATTGGGCGTGGTATTTGATATTATTGGATTCATAGCAAAAGGTATAGGAATTTTACTAACTCCAATTGTTTATTTTATAACATTTTTATCGGAGGGTATTATGTCCCTTGCAAGCTTGATAGATGAATATGTTATTCAACCAATGATATCTATAGGAGATAAACTTAATACTATTTCGTTTGGTTTAATTGGGGAGGCTGCTCCCGAACCATCAAGTAAATCTGGTGAATCAATAAATGATGGTGTAGTCCAAAATGGACAAGTTATATCGACATCTCCTGAAGATTTTCTTATAGCAACTAAAAATCCAGGTTCGCTTGCTGATTCAATCGGTGGAATGCCTTCAATATCGATGGATGGTGTAATTCAAGAATTAAGATTATTAAAAGAAGCATTTTTATCTAATAAAGATGTATATATGGATACGGTAAAAGTTACATCTGTTGTTAGAAAAACAACTGAAAGAGCAACTGATAATAGATATGGAACATTACAAGCCTAATTAAAATATGCCTACTATTTTAGAATTATTTAAAGGTTCAACATTTGATAAAGCTGTAAAGGCAGACAAGGATACTGTCATAGAACAAGAACTTACGGGAATAAGAAAAAATTCCGCAGTTGAACTTAATAATCCACTTATTTACGGAAATCAGGCAATAAGAATCGCAACTCGTTCTACTTCAACTATTGAAATAATGAAACAATCAACCGGTGGAGAAGCTGCAACCGGTGGGTTAATTGGTAAAGGATTAGGAGAAATAACTGGTGGTGGATTTGGAGAGGCTGTTTTTGGAGGTAAAGTAACATCATTAAATCAAGCGAGAGATGGTATAAATTCTAAATTAGGAATACCACAAAACCTTATACCAACTTTTGTTAATAATACAGGTAAATTACAGATTGGAAAAGAACCAAAAACAATGGAAACATTGGCACAAATTAAAAATGATGCTAGTGGTACTATATTAGGAAAATTTTTACAACAAAGTGGTGGGGGAAATCCTGTAACATTAGGTAAACAAATATTAGGACAAGGAATATCTTTAGGTAAAAAGGAATTAAGAACTGCTTTATTTGGTAATCCAGCAGCAATTGGTTCAAATACTGCAAAACCTGCAAATGATGGGTATGAGTATTCATCTGATTCTCCATATTCGGAACAAATAAAGCAAGTTAGAGATGCTGAGGCAACTCAAGAAAAACTTTCTACACCAACTGCAAATTCAATTGCTCAGTTAGAAAATGTAACAAATAAAAAATTATTAGAAAAAAAACAATTAGGTAAGGATATTCTAACAAATTCTGAAGGAAAAACTATACCAAATACAATAAAGAAAACAACACCTGAATTACCTTATACAAAAACATTAGGTAATTATAAAAATGAACCAGAAGATAAACTAACAAGAATTGATTTATCATTAGTTTCTCCTGTATATGGTGTAGATAGAAAAAATACAAATGGTAAATATGGTAAATCAGATTATGCGTTTCAAGACGTAAAAAATAACACCGGAAGATATTCTCCATTTAATCCACAAGAAAAATATACGGCAACAAATAATAAAAATTGGGAAAATTTATATGGACTTACAAATGGTTCTGATGCTATATCACAATCACCAATTAAAACAAGGTCAGAAGAAGAATTAAATCAAATTGAAAAGCAAGATTTAATTCCTTTTTGGATTAAATCTAAACGTTCTAATCGAACCGTACACTTTAGAAGTTATATCACATCTATTGCCGAAACAATGTCACCAAGTTGGACTACATCAAAGTTTTTTGGAAACCCATATAATTTTTATACCTATGATGGTATTGAAAGATCTGTAAGTTTTACATTAAATATTGTTTGTTTTAATGCATTGGAACTTGCTTCTAATTGGGAAAAAGTAGAATTTTTAACAGCACAAACATATCCAACTTTTAGTCAGTCCGATGCTGCAAAAACATTTGCAATACCACCTATAATATCGTTGAATTTAGGAAATATTTATAAAGATAAAGTAGGATTTATTGAATCTCTATCATACACAATACCAGATACGGGTGTATGGGAAACTAATATTGAAGGTTTATTATTACCTAAATTTATTGAAGTTAGCATTACAATTAAATTTATTGAACAAGTTGGCTCACAATCGGCATTATACAATATTGAAAGAAGTAAAGATGGTATTAAAGTTATCAATGAATTAAACTCTTCACAAGGAGGTTCTTTTACTACTGATGCGATTTCAAATTCAGAACAACCCGTAAAAGTAGATAAATATGGTGTAGACTCAAAAGAAACAAATGAAGGTTCTGTAAATAAACAACCAACAAATTTACAAACTGGAAAAACAGAACCAACTCCAAAAGAAAACCAAAGTGGTGAAACAACATCATCAACTACTGGATATGAATTTATAAAAGTATGGAATGATAATAAAATAAAATTAATAGGAAAAGGAGTACCTTCTAAAGATGCTGAGTTTATTGGAAGACAAGAAAATCTTGATCTTAATAGTGTTCAGAAATTAAATGAAAATTCGTGGTACTTTGAAAGACCAGGAATAAATGGTAATCCATTTGGGTTTGTATGGGAGGTTGACACAACTTATCCTTATGGGCAATGGGTAATTTATAATAACAATGGAAATGATGTATTAAAAAAATTATAAAAAAATATGCCAAGTAGATACGAAAATAACGAAAAACAAAAATTAAAAGATGGTAGAGAGGTGTATAGAACTCGTATATATCCAAATATACCATTAAAAGAATCTGATACATACATAGTTACCCAAACAGGTGACCGTTTAGATACACTTTCTTATCAATATTATGGAGACCAATCTTTATGGTGGATAATTGCCTCAGCTAATAATATTCACGACGCATCATTTGCTGTAGAAGATGGAACTATATTAAGAATTCCAACAGATTATTTACAAATTATAAATAATTTTAGATAATATGCTTTTTCCACATTTAACAAATTTTCATCCAAAATTAAAAGAAACAATTTTAAATAGAGCAGGAAATAATACTCTTGTTTCATCATATATGCCGTGGATGAGATTAACTGCCTCTGCTGGGTTAATAATAGAAAGCTTACCACAAGGAGATAGTTTTTTTACAAGATATGGTAATATGGAAAAATCCGGAAGAGTTGGAACTGATTTGAACGGCGGCTCAATTTATGCAGATGGAGAAGATAGAGCATTTAGACCATCTCCAATAGTGGAAAGTTTGAGTGTGACGTTTGGTGCAGGAGGTTTAACTCGTAAATGTGAATTTGAAATAAAATGTTTTACATTACCACAAGCTGAAAAGGTAATGGAATATTTTATAGAACCAGGATATACTGTTTTAGTTGAATATGGTTGGAATACAAGCAATTCAATTTCTCAAAAAGCATTCCCATTAGATGCGTGTGCTATTGCAAGGTATAATTCATACACTCATATGAAAGCGAAACAACAAAATTCTAATTTTGAATATGATGGTTTTATGGGATATATAACAAATGGAGGATTTAAATCAGGTGATGGTGAAACATATATAATAAATGTTGAACTTACTTCACTTGGTGATGTTGCGATGTATTTACAACAGCATAGGGGTGGTTCATCTTTAAAAAATAATCAAAATTCAGGTGGAAATGTTTTTAATAGTGGAGATATATCTACAATATCTGAAAGTGATGTTGGAAAGGCTTTGTTTATGCAAATGTTTAATAGATTACCAAAACAAAAGCAAACAACAAAAATAAAGAATTTAGAAACAAAATATGATAGTAGAGGGATAAAGTGGATTTCACAAGATAACTACATTAATATAGATGAAGTTATTAAAAAACAATTAATTGCCGAATTAGAAAATACATCCGTAGAGAGTGGAGGTGAGGGTGAAGGAGGTGAGGGCGAAGAAGGAAGTCAGGAATCAACTATACCAGAGGGAGCACCTCTTATTTCTGAAAGCTCTTATATTCGTTTAGAACTTGCATTTGAAATACTAAATAGTTTTTCGATTGAATTAAAATCAGAACCAAGTAAGTGCTCTGGTTTAGGAACTTATAATACAATAATTGAATACAATAATACAATAATAAGAGGTGCACCAAATATGTTTTCACATGATGGTTCTAAATTATTTATACCAAACCCGAATACACCTGATTTTAAATTATCAGAAGTGTTAAAATCAACAGGTAAGCTTGATTTTGAAAATATATTAGATGCAAATGGTAAACCATCTAAAGTTGTAGATTTATCACAAGGAGAATTTAAATTTCCACAACAACAAAGTTTATCTGCATCAGGTTATAAATGGCCAACTGATGTAATACCTTTTGAATGTGGATCAGGACAATGGGGATACCTTAAAGATTTATATGTAAATTTTGAATTTTTTGTAGAAGTATTAGAAAGATCAAATTATGTAGCAAAAGATATATACTATGAATTATTAAATGGAATTTCTTCAGCTGCAAATTCTATGTGGCATTATGAAATAAACGAACTACCATCTGTAAGTGCAGAAAATAAAGATCAATACCAACTTGAAATTATAGATTTAAATTTTTGTGGAGGTATAAGTAATCAAAATACTAAATTTAGAGCATCAGGAGCTAATACACCATTTATAGAATCCTCACTTTCGGTGGACTTACCGGCAGCTATGAAAAATATGATTGTAGCAGAAAGAAGTGCTGGAAAACCAGATGCTTCATCTGAAGGAAATCTACCTATAACCTCTAATTTTCTTTTTGCTACAAAAAATGATCCAGTTCAAGAAATATTATCTAACTTTGAAAAAAAAGCAACTGAAGAAAAAGATAGCGATACTGGAGAAGGTACTTCATCATCAGATGGTACAGAAAAATTAAGTGAAACGGAACAAAAAAAGGAAAATTATGACCTATTTATGAGTAAGGCTACTGTATTACCAGCAGTAAAAGATAGATGGGGTGATATAGATGCTATTAAAAATGGGTTTTTAGAATTTTTTGGTGTTTCTACTTCCAATACTACAATAGAACAATTAGCTTTTGTAAGTGCGTGGAATGACCCTTCTTTATTTAGAAAATTAGATTTAAATAATCGAAGTTCAACATCAGCTAATAATGTACTTTTAGAAATAGAATTTGAGTTTAAAATTTATGGCGTAAGTGGTATAAAAACCGGAGATTTATTTGAAATAGAAGATTTACCAAAAAAATATAAAAACACCGTATTTCAAGTTGTAGAAGTTTCTCATGCATTAGAAAGTAATTTATGGACAACATCGGTTAAGGGAAAAATGAGAAAAAAAGAAGAATTGGAAACATAGTATTAACAAATTGGTTAAAATGAATAATAACGACACATATAAAAAATTAAAAATAAACACACTTTTCAAATTAAGTGGAAAGGTTAATACTTCGTTTCCAAACCCAAACGCATCAGATTACAGTAGGGGATATATTTCAAGATACTTTGTACAAAAAACAAATGATAAAGGGGCAGAAATATATGAAGTTAATTATTTAGAATATTCTAGATTGCTTTCAAATAGTTTATTTACTAAAACGGATTTAAAATGGAGAATATCTGGCCCATCACAACCACAATATAATGAAAAAGGTAATATTATCGATAAAGGGGTTAAAGAATCGAATAGATTGGCAATAAAGTTAGTATTTAATAAAATACCAAATCTCAAATTTTATTTACAAAACCTGTTACAATTTTACAAAAATTAAATTTAATATATTTATATATACAAAAAAAAATAAAGTTATGGCAAATTTTAAACATCTTACAACCGAAGAGCTTCAACAAATCACATTTGACTGGAGATACAGAGGGTTCACAATTTTAGATTTACTTACTGAAAATGAATGTGATGAAATTAATGAAGAATTGGATAGATTACGTTTAGAGAGAAACGAAGAAGAACCAGGAAAGTGGCAAGAGTACGAACCAATAATGTACCCACACAGAAAATCAGAAAAATTAGAAAAACTTTTTGCTCATCCAAAAATGATAGAAGCAATGGAATTCCTTATGGAAGGTGAAGTTGTTGGAATGCAAACATGGGCTTATTACAAACCAAAAGGTGAATTGGGTAGAGACCAACACCAAAATGCTTTTTATACTGGTTGTAATCATAATGAAATTATTAATACTGCTTTAGCATTAGATAATCATGATCCAGAAAATGGTTCAGTTTGGAATTACGAAGGTTCACATAGGTTACCTGTTTTACCAATGGAAGATAATGAGGAGAGAAAAGCAACAAATACTTCAAATTGGAGAAGCGAAAGAGGTATTAGTTGTGTAATGCCAGAAGGACACGATTTTCGTAAAATTCCTGGTGTACTAAAAAAAGGACAGGTTGCACTTCTACATTCTCATGTTGTACATGGTTCTGACCCTAATAAGGATACTACAAGAATGAGAAGAAACTTTTTGGGTGGATACCTTAAAAAAGGAGCATATTTCAATCCTGGTAAACAAATGAAAAGAGAACCAATTGATATATACGAATTAAGAAAAAAACATTGGGGAGAATAACCCATTGATTTTCAACACTTTATAACCCATTGATTTTCAATGGGTTTTTTTTTAAAAAAACATCAAAAAAGATTTGTTTAATTGAAAAAAAAGTCGTATATTTACTATGTAAATGAGAGTTAAACTTAAAACAATAAAAGATATGATTTACGATTCTTACGATGTAGAGGTTCTAGCAGATAGAAATGGTATTGAGATGGAAATTCTTAATGAACTTAATAGAGGGTATAAGAGATTTGATAGACACCTTAATATGAGTGATAAAACCAGGCATTTGATAATGGATTTAATTTCTGATGTTCGTTTTTCTGGTGGG
>Ga0194115_10002876_pt1 | contig 19955 bp, 34 predicted proteins | sample TA2MahsurfametaG_3_FD_148656 | JGI IMG/M metagenome (GOLD analysis project Ga0194115, IMG submission 148656) | Freshwater microbial communities from Lake Tanganyika, Tanzania - TA2015002 Mahale S4 surface | ecosystem: Environmental > Aquatic > Freshwater > Lake | place: Tanzania: Lake... | reverse complement strand
GGCGGGGAGAGGTACGACGGTTGGTACCGCTGGGACCCGGCCGAGCACGCGTGGATAGCGCACCCGGACCCCGATGCCGGACCGAGGCTGACCGTCGCCCAGATGAGGGCGCTCGAGAAGGTCCGCGCCGACGACGGCCCGGGCCGGGATTGATGCGCCGGGAACCACGCGCAGAAGCCGCCGCGGTGGCGGTGCGAGCGGTTGTCGTTGATTTTGTAGTTGCCAGGAAACCGGCCGGAAAATAAGTAGCCGGTCGGAAGCGGCGAAAAAAAAATTGAGACTACGCGTGCGCAAGCTAATTTATGCGAGACTAGCAAAAAATTGGACGCACGGGCGCGCGCCCCGATTTATCCGACCCTGATCCCGCACTCGTCGCAGAACTCGTACCCGTCCAGACGCACCAGCCTCTGATCGCACCTGGTCCTCCCGCAGGGCCTGGTGAGCTTGTCGCCGGTCGCGTAGGCGGCGAGCACCTCGGCGACCGTCGGGTTGGGTCGGCCCTCCGGCGGGGACGGCAGCCCCCTGTCGGCCCTCTCGGCCTCCCTGATCGCGTTGGAGACGAGGGCGTTGAGCGATATGCCCTCGCGCTCGCAGATGGCCAGCACCCGGCCCTTCAGCCAGCCCGGTATCCGCACGCAGATCTGGTGCGGCTCGTCCTCGCCCCTAGGCGGCGTCGGTTGGCGGGGCATCCCTGAGCACCAGTGCCTTGAGGTAGTCGGTGATCGACATGTCGTAGCCGTCGGACACCTCGACGAGGTGGTTCTTGAACCAGGCGGGCACGCGGATGGTCACCGTCGCCCAGTCGCCGTCGGCCCTCTTCGCCGGTCTGCCGCCCCTCCCGATCGCCACGCGCGCGAGGCTACTACTGTCAGTCCGATCGCGAGGGAACCCCGAAGTTCTCCGTCTCCCAGTCGGCGAGCCGGTCGCGGTACGCGCGGAAGAAGAGCTCGCGGTCGCCGTTGGTGTGCAGCTCGAGCGCCTCGCGCCCGCCGAGGGAGGCCAGCGTCGCGGCGACGACGGCGTGCAGCCTCTCGCCGGAACCGACGCCCGTGTGCGACGCGTCGGCGATCCTGCGGAGCTGCGCCCACGCCTCCCACTCCCTGGGCGGCTGGTCGCCCCTCGTCGACAGCGCGATCCTGCGCACGGTGCCCGGCCTCGGGAGCCAGTTGGAGTCCTGCGCCACGAGGCGGCGGTAGGCGTGCCTGGCCTCGTCCACGGACACGTCGGACAGGAAGCGGGCCCAGGTGGAGAGCAGCTCGTCCCAGTCGGTCCCCTTGGGGATGCGCTCGTTCCAGGCGTTGTAGAAGGCCACGACGACCCTGCCGGCTGATTCCTGGTCCATCAGAAGTCGGTGCCCTTGGGCCTGGAGCGGTTCTCCCTGGCGATCTCGCAGAACCTCTCGATCTTCGCCGCGTCGCGCAGTATGAGCTCGACGTCGTCGTACCTGCGCCCGCGGTCGTTGTCGCCCTGGTGGAACGGGCTGAGCTTGCAGCCGGCGATCGCCTCCATGCACGTCTCGACGCCGTAGGTGACCACGGCCCACGAGATCCTCTCGCGCCGCTCCTCGGTGAGCTTGACCCTGTTCTCCTGGCCTGCGCGGTGGACGCGCACCCACTCCTCCCACACGGTCCTGACGTCGTCCTCGTCGGCCGACTCGCTCCTCTTCCTGCGCCGCGCGTACTTGCGCTGCGCGTGGTTCCTCCTAGGTTTCGGTTCCGTCACGAACAACACCCCCTGCACGAAGAGATCATAGGCCGCCGCGGCCGCGGAATCAAGCCCGATCGCGCGCCCGTTTTCGCGCAGAGCCCCACCGAACCGCCGCGAACGCCTCGCGCGCACCCCTTGTAGAGAATACGTACCATTCGTTGTACTTAAGGTCTCCCGATCACGGACGGTGACCCAAGGGTCGTATCGCAACGAACGCTTGTTCGTTGCAGTACGACGAACGAACCGACCCTTCGGCTCCGTCGTCCACGAAGGAGGGCAGGCATCACGACTGACTTTTTTCGAACTCTTCTAGCGCGAAAGCGCCGCCCACGTCAAGGGCCTTGGTGGTTTTTTTTGGGGGATTGCGGGCGGAGGGGGGCCGCGTGGGCTACAATCGGCTTCGCTCGGTCTCAACCCCCCCTTGTCCGAGCTGTGGGTCGTCGCCCGGGTCTTTTCTCCTTTCTTCCCGGGCGGCGGCTCGCTCATCCGCCACCGTCGCCCCCGAAGGCGACGCGCCGGTCGGCTCATCCGCCACCGTCGCAAGACTTAGTCAAAGCGGCCCGCCACGCGCGACGCTCCGCGGTCCCGCGTTCCCGCGCCCGTTCCGGAGCCCCGAGGGGGTTCGTCTGGGGGGGGTGGAGGGGGGGGGCGAGGGGGCTGGACTCCGGAACGACGCGTCGTGAACCGGATCTCCGACGGCTCGCGAGGGCTGGACTCAGGAGCGCCGCGGACGGTACGCGGGATGCGCCCGCGCGGCCGTTTCGGTACGCCCGCGGGGCCCGGCTGGACTCAGGAGCGCGCCGCGAGTCGCGTTCCGGTACGGCCCTTAAGCCGTTTCGGTGCAAAAAGAGAACCCCGGGGTCCTTTCGGTACCCCGGGGCGGAAAACGGCGACGAAGGGGGACTACGCGTCGTTTCCCTTGCGCGCGAAGATTCGCACGCAGGCCCTCGCGACGACCACCACGGCCGCCAGCGCGCAGACCGCCTGCACGGCGGCGTCGTTGATCCAGAACTCCATGGTCAGCCCTTCCTCTTGCTCAGCTGCACGTTGTGGAACTCCACCCACCTCGAGCCCTTGCCGGCCAGCGGCCTGACCTGCAGGTCCAGCCTGCCGTACCTGAACCGCTCGGCGACGACCCTCACGGCGACGGATATGTCGTCGATCGAGACGCTGCCGACCCTGCCCACCACGGAGCGGTGGTCCCTCTTGTCCTGCGCGGAGAAGGTCCGCGCCTTGTTTCGTTGCTTGCTCATCCGATCATCCTATCTTCCGCCACCGTCATGTCCACAGCCAGACCATGAAGGTGCAGAACGCGAAGAACAACAGCGTCCACATCAGGCGTCCGCCGGCGGGTACGACTTCAGCTGCTGGAGCATCTTCTGGAAGCGCTCGATCTCGCCGATTGACGCCAGGCGCCTGTCGGTGGGGGTGACCTTCTCGTCGCCCCAGCATCGCTGCTCCTCCCTGACGAGGAGTTCGGAGTCCTTGAATTCCCAGCGGTATCGGTAGCAGTCCTCGCCCACCCACTCCACGAAGCTGCCGTCCTCCACCCAGCGGGCGATGGCCTCCATCATGAGGTCCTCCTGGCCCTGCTTGTCGCCGTGCCAGTCGGTGAGGACGATCCAGCCGTCGACCAGGTCGTACGAGAAACCCATCTCGTTGAGGATCATCCCGAGGCCGTCGTACTCGGAGAAGTCGGCCCTCATCCACGAGAACCACTTCTCCTCCCTGCCGTCCTCGCCCACGGTGCCGCCACGCTTCATGGCGGGCGGGCATTCCTCGTTGAACCTGACGAGCGCCTTGAAGGCGGCGTCCTCGTCCTGGGACTTGATGCGCACCGACATCTCGGTCACGTTGACGTGGTACCCCACGGCCGCCTACTTCCTGCGGCGGTTGATCTTGCGGGTCCGCCTGATCATCGTCTTCACGTCCGAGACCTCGAACAGGGCTCGCTTCTCGCCGTCCAGGCCCGCCGGGTCCTCGACCTGCACGTGGATCGCGCATGAGAGCCTGTCAACCTCCGCCTCGGTGAGGCGTCGGTCGGCCGAGAACGACACGGTCGCCACGTAGGTGTTGGCCGCCTTGTTCTTGACGATCGGCTGCGTCTTGTCCTGCAGCGCCCTCATGATCGAGGAGAACTCGTTCTCCAGGCTCGCGACGCGGCGTTGGAGCGCCCCCGTCGTCTTCGCGGTCTTCTTCTTGGTTGTCTTCTTCCTCGGCACTTCGGCCTCCTTATCGTTGTTCGTGGTTACACGATACGGCGAGACGTGGTCCCTTGCAACCCCTAAGGAGTGTCATCCGCCACCGTCGTTCCCCCGGCCAGGAGTTTCCTGACGTCGGTCGCCATCTCGTCCAGCCTCCGCAGGATCGCGGGGACGTCCCTGTCGGAGACCTCGTGGCCGAGTTCGGCGACGTCGTCGGCGATCCTCTCCCAGAACATCTCGGTCAGCTGCCTGCCGGTCACTTCCTGCGCCTCTTCCTCGGTCGCTTGGGGGAGAGCATGTCGCTCAGGCGGAGGTGCAGCTCGGCGTCACGGTCGGCGACCTTGCCCCTCTTGGGGATGCGGAGCCACCCGTCCTCGCCCATGACCCCGTCGTGGTAGACCGACTCGACCTCGTAGAGGGGTCGGTCGTCGAAGCGGATCATGAGGGTCTCGTCGTCCAGGACGAAGCCGTCCCGCTCGGTCCACTTGACGACGAAGTAGTGCTCGACGGTCATTCGGCGCCCTGCGCGATCAGGCGCACGAAACCCGAGTTCGGGTCCGCCTCGTCGTGCCACACCGCCGACACGAATCGCAGCGGGCAGGATCCCTCCCACCAGGCGACGACCGCGTCGTACATCTCGTCGGGCGACCCCGAGAACTTCTCCGAGAACCCGCCCGTCCTCCGGCGGAACCACTCCGCCTCGGTCTCGTCCATGGCCAGGTAGATCTTGTGGCACCCGTCCCAGGCGACCAGGACGGCCCCCTCGGCGTACCTCCGCACGGCGTGCAGGCCCTCGGCCACGCTCCCGCTGTCGTGCGAACTCTCGTATTCTCGTCGCAGCGTCGTCACGAGAAGACCGCCTTTCGGATCTGCGCCAGGTCGGCGTGGACCACGACCGTGCGCCAGTCAGTCCACGACCCCGCCGTGGTGAACTCCACCGTGCCGCCGGAGAGCGAGGTGACCTCGCATTCCTCGTAGACGGCCGTGTGCGTCTGGATCTCGACGAGGTGGTCGTTGTCGTGCGCGTATCGCAGGACCTGGTCGGGCGTCATGTTGGGCCACAGGTATCGGTGCGGGTTTTCCATGGGCGTCACGCTACGGCGGGCACGGGCACCTTGCAACCCGCAAGGAGGTGACGTGCGCCACTCCTTATGGGTTGCAACCCGCAAGGGGAGGCGGTAGCGTCCAGGGCATGGAAAACGAAACGAACACGCTCACCGACGAGCAACGATGGCATCTGGACGAACTCACCCAGGAGTTGGAGCGGGCGATCCGCTACTACCGGGCGATCCTGGACGCGATCGGCGCGGGCGGGTACTCGCCCGCCGACGCCGCGACCGACTGGGAGCAGCTCGCCTTCACCGAGGGGCTCAACCCGATGGCGGCCCTGGAGCAGTACGCGCACGGGGACGAGGGGTACCAGGGCAACCCGTGGGAGGCCGTCCCGTGAGACCATAGCGGATCATCCGCCACCGTCGCCAAAAACGGCCCACGCGCGAGGCGGCCACTCCGTTCCCCGGTCCCGATCCCTCCCCCCCGCAGCCGGTCGGTCGACGCGCCGAAACGCAGTCCCGAGCCGAGTCGCGAACCACTTCGGCCGTGCGAACGACGCGTCGGGCTGGACTCCGGAACGGCGCGCATCGTGCCGGCGGAGAGGCTCGAACTCTCACTTGCGGGATTCTAAGTCCCGTGCCTCTCCCAGTTGGGCTACGCCGGCGACACCATCATACGGCGGGCCGGGCACGCGGCGAGCTGGACTCGAGAGCGTCGCGCGACGCGACGCGATCCGGGACGTCTACCAACTCGCCTGGTAGAGGAAATCGACGTGGTTGCGGTGCTCGTCGGACCGCGGAAACCAGTCGTTCAGGATCGACCTGAGTTGCGAGACGGTGACCTCCAGGTCTTGCCAGTAGCCGTCGTCCACCTCGTACGAGCCGAAGAAGAACCCGGGCGTCGGGGGCAACTCACCCTCGGCGACGGCGACGTTCCTGTCGGCGAGCAGCCCCTCGCACACGTGGAGCAGCGACTCGAGACCCTCGCGGGGGACGTACATCTCGCGGCAGTTGTCGTCTCCGTTGGCGAAACTGCGGACGAACCAACCGTGGATCGCGTTGGCCTTGCGCCAGTACGCCACGCACATCGTGACGCTCCCGGTCAGACCCACGGCGAGCGCGCCTTCGGTCGCCCCGACCGCGGACATCCCGGCCGCGTCCCTTATCTTGACGAACTCCGCCACGGCCTCCTCGCCGTAGAAGTTGTACCCGGTGATGTGCTTCCTCGCGTAGAGGTACTGATCGAGACCCATTACTTCCTCCCCTTCTTCCGTTTCTTCCTCGCCCTGGCGGTTTCCTCGGCGCACTTCCTCTCGTAGAGGCGGACGAGCGTCATCAGGCTCACTCCCGCGCCCTCCGCCACCCCCGCGTCGCCCTGTTCCAGGGCGTCCAGTTCGTCCTCGGTGAAGTTCTCGTCGCTGAAGACGAACGTGTCGTCCGCGGCGTCGATGAGCGTCCCCGTCCCGGCGTGGAACGCGTAGTAGGTGACCTTGCGTTTCCTGGTCATTTCTTCTTTCCCTTCTTCTTGGTCTTGGTCTTCTTCTCGGCGTCGTCCTCGATCCTGTTGAGCAGGAAGTAGAGGGCCTCGGCGTAGCCCTCGGCGTACGCGCGCTCCATCGTGAGCGTCGTGTCGGAGTAGTCCCAGTCCTCCTCCTTCTTCTCCGCCCTGGTGACCGCCCGGTCGGCGTTCTTCGCCTCCTTCTTGATGAGCGCGACGAGTTCCTTCCTGTTCATTCCTTCTCCCCCTTCTTGGTGAGTTCCGACAGGGCGTTCTCGGCCGCGTCGATCAGTTGATCCCCCAGGTTCGTGAACTCCAGGACGCCCTCGGCGGCGTCGATGACGACCTCCCACTCCTCGTCGGAGAGGGTGCGCCCAAGCAAGTCCTGGAACCAGTCCCTGTCCCACCAGGCCACGGCTATCTCGTCCTCCGGGCGGTAGTTCCGCAGGAGGGCCTTCCGAACGATCGAGATTTCCACGGTCAGACCATCGCTTTCATCTTCTTGCCGTGGAACGCCGACTTCTTCGCGAGTTTCGCCACGGCGTTCCTCGTCCACTTCCTGCGGATGCGGTCGATCTTCTCGTAGTGCGGTTCCGGGTCGAGGTCAGGGTCGTCCCAGTCCTCCGGCCCCTCAGGGAAGCCGCAGTAGCCGGAGTAAATCTTCTTGCCGCGGTAGAAGGCGTCGCAACCGATGAAGTCGCACCCCGGTTCCTCGTAGGCGTTCACGAACGCGAGTTCGGGCCAGATGGCGGAGATTTGCGTGAGACCCTCGGAGCCGGGCGACCAGGCGGTGTTGAAGTTGAACGTCGCGCCGTGCCTGTCCTGGCCCCCGAAGTAGGTGTCGTAGTCGCCCCACTTCGTCCCCCAGTTGTCGCAGCACCACTGATGCCAGTGCCTCGCGCCGTGCTTCCTGATGTTGGCCCTCTCGATCTTGCGTTGCGCGGCCATCTCGTCCTTGTCGGTGAAGAACGCGGCGTCGGTTTCCCTCAGTTCCCGCGGGCAGGGGAAGTTCCCCTCGAAGATGCGCCACTCGCGGTCGTCATACCAGTACTTGCCGTCGACTTTCTTCCTCTTGCCGTGGTCGGGGTTCTTGCAGGCCTCGACGAACTTCTTGACCTCGGCCGGCTTGCCGGCGACCCAGAGGGTGTTGTCGCAGTGGTTGGGCATCAGGCTTCGTCCTGCTCGATGAACGGCTCCAGGTGGAGACCCTCGATGATGAACGCCACGGTTCGCACGAGGCCGTTGGGCATCGTCACCTGGGCGTCGCGCCTGCCGAGCAGGGCGAGGCGTATCGCCTCCTCCGCGGTCTCCACGAACACCTCGTGGACGGGCGGGTAGTGGTTGGACTGGAGATGCCAGAGCAGCTGTTGCCGCCTGCCGACGCCGAGCGCGTCGCCCGTCTCGATCATCCCCTCCGTGGAACTGCGTCCCATACTGGTCTTCCCTTCTCTCGTTGGACGCTGAACGCTACGGCGAGCGGTAGGGCCTTGCAACCCGCAACCCTGTGACAGGTGGCACACGCTTGGAGGTTGTTACCCGCAAGGTTCGCCCGTAGCGTTCCGCCTATGCAAGACACCAAGTACGCCTCCCTCCTGGAGGCCATCATCTTCGGAAGCATCCGCCCCAAGATCGAGGAGGAGAACGAGCGCGAACTCGTCAGGCTTATGGACGACGACGACGACGCCCCCGAACTCGAGGAGCGCAAGGGTCTCTCGCACCTCTACAGGGCGATGAACGACGGCATCGTCTACGCGGGCGTCGCGCCCGACCCGTACCGCGCCATCGGCAGCGACAACTTCGCGGAGGCCATCAGGAGCGAGGACACCCTCGTCGTGGTCTCCCACGGCTGGGCGGCCCCGGGCGAGTGGGACGGTGCTCCCTCCGACTGCCCAGGGCGCAGGCGGGTCAGGATGACCATCGTGATCGAGGGCCTGGGCAAGTTCGTCTCGATCATCCGCTTCCTCGACGAACCCGACGAAGCACCTGTCGTGGAGGGCGGCGGGAGCGGGCCGCTCCGCGACGCGATCGAGTCCCGGATGCTGGAGGTCGTGAGCCAGATGAACTGACCCGTCATCCGCCACCGTCGGCTACCTAGGCCAGGGCGCGCGCGACGGACGGGTCGTCCCGCGGTCCCGACGACCAGCCCGTGGGGCTGGACTCCAGAACGGGACGCGTCGCGTCCCCACGTGATCGCCCGACCGCATGCGCGTGCGCGGTTCGGATTTATCCGAGGGCGACGCGCGTCACACGGTTGGGGGTTGCAATACGCAAGGCGACGCCGTAGCGTTTCGGGTATGAGTAAAGCCCGAATGACCCTCACCGTCCCCGACGACGACGCGCTCGACGCGGTCGAACTCCTCGAAGAAATGGTGGAGGAGTTCTTCTACGCCAACCGAGAGCACCTCGGCGAGGACGCGCTGGGGACCATCAAGGTCGGGATCGAACGCCTGGAGGAGGACACGAAATGACCAACGAGGCGCAGAAATACGCGGAGGGCATCGCGGACGAGGTCCGCGCGCTCGACAAGGCCCTCGCGGGGGGCGACGAAGCGGCGCAGGCCCTCGTCGATCTCGAGATGACCGACCGCGAGGACGCCGAGGGCGACTGGTTCGGCCTCTGGCTGAACGAGAGCGCGCTGGACGTCTCGGTCAGGGTGGACACGCGCGGCCACGATTGGGGGGCGACGGTAATCGTCCTGCGCACCGTGGGCGGCCCCCGTTGCGAGGTCGTCTGGGACAGCCACGACGCCTCGAACGTCGAGGTGCTCGCGTGGTGGGGCAGGGACATCGGCCGCGAGCGCATCACGGTCGATCACATCGCGGCGAGGTTCGAGGAACTCGTCGAACTCAACTTCCCCGCGAGCGCACCATCGACGGCCACGAGCGTCTTCCGCCACCGTCGGGAAACCTAGAACAACGCGACGACGCGACGCGCACCGCGGTCCCGTTTTCGGGTTCGAGCCGACATCGGGGGGGCGCGACGGGGGGCTGGACTCGAGAACGGGACGCGCGCTCCCAGCCGGGACGGCGCCGAGTGGTTTACCGGTTAAGCATCAACGCGTGGCGCGACGGGCTGGACTCGGGAACGGCGACGCGCACCGACTCGATCGGCCGTAGGAGCTCCTGGCGCAGCGGCGGGTCGCTCGCGAGTCCCGTCTTCTGGCCCCGCGGCGCATTTTCGCCTTTTTACCCACTTCTGACGATTTAAGCAAATAACCACGCGGCGCTCTCCGGCCCCGTTTTTCGCCTTTTTCGCCTTTTTCGCCTTTTTGGTTCCTGGCCCGCGGCGGGCTGGACTCACGAACGCCTCGCGATCGCGAGAAGGATCAGTACCAGAGCCAGACCATGAAGGCGCAGAAAACGAAGAAACCGATCGTTGCCATCACTGACGCCCAGTCATCTTCCCGAACGTCCCCACGAGGTCCGTGAGCACGCCGAGGTCCTTGCCGCGCTCCTGGGCGGCCCCAATCATTCCCAGCCTGAACGCCGGGTGACCCATCACCTCGTCTGGCGATTCGTCGCCGCCTGGCACCCAAACCCAGAGGGGGTCGGTTTGGTAGAGCCTTCCGTTGGTCTTGTCGGCCACCGTTGGTCGGCCCCTGCCAGTGCCGACCACGACGAGGCAGCGCTCCAGCGGAACCGCCTCCCCTGTCGTGCTGTGCACGATGTAGCCGAACCTGGTGCTCACGACCGCTCCCACGAGGACCCGCGGCGCACGAGACGAATCTGGCCGTCGGACTCGCGGACGACCTCCGAGTAGCTGCCACCCGACGACGACGACGAGACGTAGTTGCCCGCCGCGTCCCTCACCAGGTAAACCCTAGGTTCCGGGATCCGACTGACGACCTCCCTGTTCAGGAGCACGAGTCGGCGAGCTGCCACTCGACCGAACGCCTGGCGGCGTCCACGATGGCTTTCGCCTGCTCCATGTCGAGGCAGGGGAAGCTGTAGTTGTGGAAGTCCGACGAGTCCCCGGTCGGCGACTGGATGGAGAACTCCACGATGACCCTGCGGGTGATCGCGTTCTGCTTGTAGGCGGTGGCGTTGTACGAGGTTACCGAGCCCTTCGGCATGCTCCTGCCCGAGTCGTCGTACGCCATGAATCCGTAGACGACCTGGCTGTCGCCGTACTCCTCGCCGCTGACGAAATCGTTCATGATGATCCGTATCACTGTTTTCTCCTTTGTTGTTTGCTTACTGGCGCGCCCCCGGTAGGAGTCGAACCTACGACCTACTGATTAGAAGTCAGTCGCTCTCTCCAGCTGAGCTACGGGAGCCTGGGTTCATTCTACGACCACGAAACGGTCGCCAGCCTCCTCCACGAGGCCGAGGTGGCCCCCGGAATCCCAGCGGACGTGCACGGTGCCCATGGAGTCCACCGTGGTGACGGTGCCCTCCTCGCCGCATCGCAGCCTCGTCCATGGGTCGTCCGTGTGCACGAGGCGAACGCGCCTCCCGACGAGCCCGAGCCTGGAGCCGATTCCGGTGTTGAACGTCATTTCTCGATCCTGTTCCCCCGCTCGTCGAACGCCTCGTTGAGCTCGTCCATGCGACGGTAGTACTCCGTGCAGTACGGACACCTCATCATGGCCCTCTCGGACCTGTGGCCGTCCTCGCAAATCCACTCGCCATCGCCGTCGTCCCTGAGCAGGTCCTCTATGTAGACGTCGCCATACTTGAGCATGTAGGCGCGGGAGTACTTGCGCGTCACGAACTTCGGCTCGCGCCTCTTCTTGGTCCTCATTGCTCGCCCCACCAGTGCTGGCGCGATCGGTGGGCCCTGCGGGCGTCGTTCCTGCGGCGTTCCTCCGCCCGCGCCGACTCCCTGCCGAGCGCGTAGGCGATGCCGATGAGGCAGCTGAACGCGATCGCCGGGAACACCAGTGCCCAGTCCCCGAGGTCGGTCACAGCAACTCCTCCGCCTCGATGTCAAACGCGAGTTCGTCCATGTCCCAGCCGTAGTGGTCCTTGAGCAGCTGAACCGCCCGCCTCTCGGCCTCCTCCTCGTCGTCGGCCAGCACGGTCGTGGTCGTCACGAAATGGTCGCCGACGAACTGGACGTTCCACGACGTCTCGTACTCCTCGTCCGTCTTGCGTTTCGGGGTCTTGTCCACCTCGATCTTGGTCGCCATCGTCAGACCTCCGCCAGCATCTGGTCGGCTGCCTCCTGGATGGTGTCGGCGTCGGCCGAACCGAGGAGCTGCCATCCGTCGTCCGGGTCGTTGCTCCAGGCCTCAACCCAGTCGATCGTCTCGTCGCCGTGCTCGCCGTGCTCCGAGACCATGGATATGACCCAGGCCAGGAGGTCCGCCCTGCTTTCGCTGGAGTACGCCGAGACGCGCTCGCGCACCCAGTCGGTCTGGTGGTCGTTCTGGCCGAGCGTCCTGTAGACCCTGGCCTCGTAGATTCGTTCCATGGGGGGAACGCTATCGGCGTCCCTTGCGGGTTACAACCCCCCAACATTGTGACATCCGCCACCGTCGGCGTCAGCCCGCTGGTTCCCCGGGGGCGTCATCCGCCACCGTCAGGATGCCTTCCTCGCCTGGAGCATCTGGACGGCGGTCGAGGTGTGGGCCGCCTTGTTGGTGCACACGACCTCGGTCGCCCTCACGTGCAGTTTCGCGACCTGCCCGCACTTCGGGCAGCTCCAAATGAAAGTGGATTTACCTGTGGTAGCCATACGGTATAAGACTATCAGTAGGGGGTTCGTTCCGCAACCCCCTACTGATCAGATCCGTCACGCGACACAGTCCGCTGGGGGTGTTCCCGCTGGACTCCAGAACGGCGCGGCCGTCCGTGACGTCGTCGAGAGTCTCCGCCGACGAGCCGGCCTAAAGGCGCCTTATCTGCTGCGTTCCGCTGTCCCGACGGGCGACCGTCGTCGCGTTCCTTCGGCATCCGGTCGTGACTACGCCGTGCCGGTCGCTTCGCTACGCCACGAGCTCCGCCACACCTACTGCCGTGCGGAATGGGCCTTAGCGGCCCGGCGCGAACGACTGCCGACAGAACGAAGGGCAGGACATTCGCCGGTCCCGCTCACCCTGCGGGTTCGCGGTCCCTCTCGCGCGTATCGGCCTAAGACTCGGCGAAAGCCTTCGCCGATTCGCCGTCCCACAACGCGCTCGCGGCGTGCGGCGCTGCGGGCACCCGTCGGACGGGTCGCCCTCGCCCTCTCACTGTGTTCGGGCTCGTCCTGCGGACTACGCGCACGCACGCCATGCGTGTCCGACCACTTCGCTCCGTCCCGCCCGCGCTCATGGTTTCGACGAAGTCGAAGCCACCGCGCTCGAAGCCGGGGCGCCGACTCGTCACCCTAGGCTTCTCGCACTCTCGCGACGGGCTGAGCCGGATCTTTGCGGTCGATACACGCTCTCCGGTCCCGACCGTCATGACCGACCCCCGCTCGTCCGTGGCCCGCGGGTAACTCGTTATTGCCTGCGGCTTAACTCGCCGTTCTCGACTCGACCCTCGCTCGACTACAGTTCGCAAAAGTGCCCCCCCGAGGTCGGGGGCGCCCTTTCGGGAACCCGTCTCCCTCGCCGCCACAGGCGGCTAGGCGTCGCTCCTCGCCATAGAGCTCGTCGCACCGCCTGCGGGCACTCGTCTCCGGCCGCTCACTGCGCGTTCCCACCCTCCGCTCCGCTTCGGGCACTGCGGTGGGCCTGCGGCCCTCCTCGCCTCCTCGCAACATGCTCGTCGGTTCGCGCTCCGTTCACTCTCGCTGTGCGCGGAGTCCTGCGGCCCCGCGCTTACCGCCTTCTAAGTCATGCGCAAAACCGTCCTCGCCGCAAGCGGCTCTGGTCTCCGACCCGCTCGATAGCCACATAGTGGCTCTCTCGCTCGCGCCGCTTCGCCGTGCAGTTTCGCGTGCCCCGTGCCGGTGCCCGCTACACCACGGCTCGCTCTCAGGTCCGTGCAACTCCTCGCTCCGGAATCCTCCGCTCCGAGTTTCCGGCTTCGCTCGTCGTGCCTAGGCGACGCGCGTCCTTTGGGAGCGGTCTCCGATCCGCAGGCGTATCGTTCGCCGCCGCGCTCTCCTCCGCCCTTAGCGGCGTCGAATGCGCGCTCTCCGTCGGACGCTCCAGGTCGCCGTCGCAACGACCTCGTCCGGTTGTTGCGCACAGCACGAAGGCGCCGCTCCCCCGAACGACCCACGGTCACGGCGGCCTCGCTGGATTGCAGTCCCGCTTCGTCGCCGGCCGTCTCCCGATCCAGAATCTCGCTAGCGCTCGACCTCGCTACCGTCGCTCGGTTTGCTTCGCAAACTCGCTTCGCTCTCGCTCGCTAACGCTCGGTCGGATTCTGGACGGTTCCCCGTCCGAACGACTCGCGGGCAACACCAGCACCACAACCAGCACCACAACCAACTCCCCGGTCCCGTGCCCGGTCGTCACTCCACTCCCCGACTGTCCGATGCCGATTAGGACCCACGGCCGGGGTCAGGGCGCACGACGCTCTGGGTCGCTCGCTTGACGCTTTGCTGCTCGCTCTTCGCTACGCGCCATAGAGCGCTCCGCCACGACCGTCGGCGCCGCTCGCCGCCTCGCATTCTGGGTCGCTCCTCGTCCGCACATCCGTGCGTGCTCGTCGTTCCACGAATGCGGGCTCGCGCCCCCGTCCGCCCCTGACGGGGGGCCCTTCGACCGCTGGCGCTCGTTGGAAGAACGTCTCGGGAGACTCGCCATTCTTCCCGCCTCGCAAAAGCACCAGCGGTTACCCCCTCGCCCGCGCCGTACACGCCATCGCTGCGCTCGCGAGAAAGTACGGCTTGGCTCAGGGCTCAGGTGGCATCGGCTCGTGTCGTCCGGCGAGACGCCGACCGACGCGCTGCGCGCCAGTCTGTTCCGCAGTCCCGAGCCGGTCGTCAAAGCGCTTCCGGCAACGCTCGCTGTCGGCTCATTACTTCGCGTGCCCCTCCCTCAGTCGTCGTAGAAATAATCCTCGCTCGCGAGCAGTTCCGTATCTTGCTCCAGACCTTCAACGGTCTACCACCCGGTACCGTGACCGCCCTGAAAGGAGGCGCGCTTGCCTCTCGCTTCGCTTCGTGGCGGCTTGCCTCCAGCGGTCGTTCAACAGTCCCGAGCGGAGACCTTATGAAGGTACTTGCGCAAATACTCCACGCTCCCTTCGCTCGTATTTTTTCTACTCCTCAAGTCGGTCGAAGCACTTGCTCCCGTAATTTCACCGTCAGACGATCTCCTCGCTCTCCGGTCCCGAAATTGGTTCGTTCACGCGTACTAGCTCCCTCCGGTCGCTAGAACCCGTTCCCCTCACCAAGAGCAGCTCTGTAGTCCCGCGCCCCGTCGGGCCCGCGTGCCGCCCACGCGGCGATTCGGTTCCGCTCGTCCTCGCCTCTCGCAATGACTCCTCGCTCCGCGCTTCGTCGTCCTGCTCGAACGCTGACTTCACCTGCCCCACTCGCTCGCCACGGCTCGCTTCGTGGCGCAGAGCTCGTCCCGAAATCCCTTCTCAAATCTCGCAACCGTAAAACTTATTCGCAGCTCGCTGCGCTCGTCGAATAAGCGTTACGGTTGACCTACGGTCCTCCCGGCTCGAATTTCAAAGGGTTTTCGTCGCTACCGTCTCGTCCTCGCTTCCTGCGCACGACAGTCCCGCTTCGCTCCAACGGTCTCGCTACTTGACGCCTCAACGGCGCAAGTTTCTCTTACGGACGTTCCGTGCAGCGTCCCACTCCTCGCGGCAAGCCGGCTTCGCCTCTCGTCGCGTCGCGCTCGCGGGTCTCCTCTGGCGCGGGCTACCGTGGCCGCCTGCACCAAGGAGCACCTCCCGCGCGATCTCCTCGAGCATCGTCGTGGGACGAACGCACTTCACGCTCCGACGAAACCGCTCGCCCTCTCGAACGACGCCCCCACCGATGGCGCCGTTCTTCGCTCCGCTCAGCGGTCCCCGGTCCCGACCGTCATCACTGGCGACCGCTCGTCCGGTCCGGGCTCGGGAACGGCAGAAACCGTACGCTCGCTGCCGACGAGCGGCGCTCGCTCAAGAAATCCGTCGCTGACGCTTATCGAGCCGAACCGACTTCGCCGTTCCGTCTCGCTTTCGCTAAACGCTATCGGATTTCTCGCCCCTTTCAGCCTCTGCCTCGCCACAGACACGGACTCGCTACTGAGTCCCGACGAGCGCGGGCTACCACGGGCCCCCTCCCATGCCTTGCGCCACGCGCTCGCCGGGAGAGCAAGGACAGGGCATGGCAGGGCAGGGCAGAACAACACCAGGACATACCGAAGTTCTCCGACTGGGAGTCTCGGCTAATTGCTTCGACGGACCTTCCTGCGGGGTCCGTCTCGCAACGCGTCGCTCCGACTGCCGATCCGGCGTACCGGCGTCGGCGGCCTACGAGCAATGGCTGCGCCCTGCTCGTTACTTACGGATCCGCAGTCAGCGAGGTAACTGCCGTCGTGCTTCGCATAGCGTGAGCCCTTCGGTCCACCGCTACGACGGCAACTACCTCGACGCTCCGTTCCCTCGACGCGCTCCCCTGGTCGCTTCCAGAACTTCAGTCCCGCTCCGCTCGCGCCGATCCCCTCGTCGACGTCGTGCCGACGCGACGTCCCTCCCAAGAGCATTTCTCGACCAGACCTTCCTTGCGACCTGCGGTCGGCTCGGTTCCTCGCCCCTAGTTGCTCGTCCTGCCAGGTACGAGCCCCTCGGGCTACCGTGCCCGCCCTCGGGCAGCGTACCGCAGTCCTCGCAACCAGGGCTTCGTCGTTCTGGACGAGAAAAGCGACTTGGTTCGTAGAGCGGGTATCTCTCGGATCGCGCGTCCCCAGCGTGGATGCGCGATCCTTCACGCCCGCTTCGCGGTCCCGACCCGGGCACCCAGACGGGTGAACCGAAAGGACAGGACGAAACTCGCTCCGGTCGCTCCGCTCATCGACGCAACGACTGGCGTCGTGCGCAATGCGCCTTTCAACTGGGGTCGACTCCCGGCGATGCCTGCCCAATCCGCCGCTGCCGTGGCCTCGTCGGAACGCCCGTCGCCCCCTCGCGGAATCTCGCTCCTTGGCCGCTCGATCCCCCTTCGGTGGCTCGGGTTGGTTGCCATCGCAGGGAGACCGACCCTGGCTGAAACTCGACGCTCCGACTTTCTCGAATCGTTCCGCCCACCGCGCTCCACGATCCTTCGAACCTCCGCTCGTCAGTCCCGAGCCCTCCCTCGCTGCGCCTTGTGCAACGACTCGTGCCTCGTCGTGCTCACACGCTCGCCCCGATGCGTGCGTTCGTGCCTCACACGGCGTCGTTGCACGACGCCTGCACGCACGGAGCGCCCTACATGCCGAGTTCCAGGCGTGTTCGACGAAGTTCCGCCGGCCGCCCGAACGAAATCTTCGCCCAAAGGGGGGCGGGAAGATTTCCCCCGGGTTCTGGCGTTGGCCACGCCCGACGACACTTTCGTCTCCACGACCTTCCACACGGCATTCCGGACCGCTGACGTCTTCGCTCGAGCCGAGCTCGTGAGTCCCGATTCGCGGTCCTCCGGGATGGAAGACGTTCCATCTCCTTTGGTCACGACGAATCGGTAGGTCAAGGGCAGGTCGAGCACCAGAGTCGTTCCTGAGTCCAGCCCGCTCGCTCCCGTCGTTCGCTCTGCTACGTCTCGCTCTGCTCAGCGACTGCCTCGCCTGCGGCTTCGGCTGCACGCCTCGCTCGCCGCTTCGCGGCTCCGCTTCGCTCCTCGCCCATAGGACTCGTCGCTCTCGCTGCGACTACGCATACGCCGCCCCTCGGGCCCGCGCTCGCTGCGCTCGCGTTGCGTCGTCGATCGCCGTCATCAGGCCTGAAACGCCTGAAGCCGGCGCCCTTCTGGTCTCGCCTGCGGCGCAGACCAGAGCGGGCCGTAGTCTCCTCCTCACCCTCGTGGCTAACGCTCATCAACGACCTCGCTCGCGCTCGGTCGTGATGGTTCGTGCTTCGGGTACCCTAACAGTTCCTCGCGCCCCTGCGGGGTGAATCGTCTCGGACGATCGCTCCGGTGCCTCTCGCTCCGCTCGCACGACCAGACAGGTCTGGTCTACCGCACCTCCCGCAATCGTTTCGACGACGCTCCGGTACTACGGGGACCACCAGCACGACGCGCGTTGCCCGCTCATTCCGCTCCCTCGCTGGTGCCCGCTCGACGAGTTCCCTCGCTGCCGCTCGGCCAAGGCTTCGTCTCGCTGCGTTCTCTGGTCCCGTCGCGACGACCCACCGGGTCGTCTCTCCGGGACATTATATGTTCGCGTTTTCTAATCCGTCGTCCGTCTCGCTGGGCTGAGCGCCGACTGCGTCGGAGCACAGGACTTGGCGACGACAAGAAGGACCGTCGTCGCACGCCACGCCCGCTCGAGACTCCGCATCGGTCGGGTAAACACGGCTACTTCCGTAGCCGACCGACACGGCACGGAGCGCCGTGTCTCCCTCCTCGCCGAAGTTCCGATGCCTCGGCCGCTGCGCTTGCGGCAAAATCGGAACGGCTCGTCAGGACGACCATCCGCTCAACGAGTCGCTCAAGGCGCTTCGCGCATTCGCGATCGGCTCGCGACGAGACGAAGTCTCGTCACGACCTCCCCCCGCGATCACCCCGGGGCCAGCGCATCCCTAGGCCGTTGCGCGGTCCCGTCGCTCCGCTCCGGGCCCAGACCCATCGCCACCGTCACCGCAGGGATCGCTCACCACGAACGCCTGGCGGCGTCGTGCCCTGTTGCCTCGTTCCCTCTCGGCACGCGTCCTCGATGTCTCGACGACGCTGCGACCACCCGCGGCGGTCTCGCCTTCGAAGAAGTGGTCTTCTTCTCGGCGAGACCGTGGTCGCACCTCGCTCATTGAACGAAGCAACCGTTCGGACTGCGATGCGCCTCGTCGCTATCGTTCCTGTGTCGCGCCTACGAGACGCCCCGCCGACGGGGTTCGCCTCGGGGCGCTTCGCGCATTCGGCGAACAAACCCCCGCCCGGTCCCTCCGGCAGCCGTCGCCTTCGACACGGCGTCCGGAAAGGAAACTGCCCCCCCTTTCGGGGGCGCCCTTTCCCCGGGGGACGGGTAACTCGTTATGGTCACTCGTTATCGTCGTGGCTCGCGACTACGGAACTCCCGGCGAGTCGACTGGGCTACGGGGCCGATCCCTCGGATCATGGCCCACGACGGGCGCTTTCGCAACCCGTCGTCCCAGTCGCCTCCGAGCCGCCGCTACTTCGGCGCTTCTCGCCCTCAGGCCCTCGGGCACGGGTTCGTTCGCTCTCGTCTCGCCTGTCGTTTCCCCGTGACGCTCGCTCGAGCGTCCGCTGTGACGCGGGCGCAATACGCCAAGCGAAGGTTACTGCTGTCGCTGTAACCGTCGCTTGCTTACCCCGGTGGGTAAGTTCGCTCTCGGCTTGACGGGGATTTTGGGAAAATCCCCGCATCCAGACTTCGCCCACGCCGTGCGAACCTTCGGAACCGCACGCTCCCCAGAGACTGGGGAGTTCGCTTTGGGTTGTGCTGCGTCCCTCTCCGCAGGCTCCGAGTGACGTAGCACAATCTCGCACGCCGAGATTGCTGCGTCTACGCGGCCACCGACTGGTTTCGTCGTCCGTGCTGGGTCGCGCCGGGGCGCTCCACGCACGGCTCTTCGCTCGCTGCGGAAACGCTACGGCTTCGACTTCGCCCCGTGGCTCCTGGCCCCACTCACGAGTCCCGACACCGTCGTCGTCGCGTTCCGCTTGCCGTACCGCCTTATGCTACACCGCCTCGCTCGCAAAAATCGCTTCGCCACGGCGAGCTCCGCAACGGCTCCACGCCCGCGTACCGGTTCCCTACGCGAACGAGCGACTACCCGCACTCGGCAGTCCCGTGGGTACTAGCTCGCTCCGCTCACTAGAACCCGGACCGCCCGCGCACCCGAGGACAATGCAGGTCCGCAGTCCCGACCCGGTGGCGCGCATGCCCCCAGCCTGGACAGGCACTCGGCTCCCTCGACTTTCGCAAGGACTCCTGCGTCGTCCTGCTCACGACGCTGACTCACCTGCCCCACTCGCTCGCCCCGGCTCGCTTCGTGGCGCACAGTTCGTCCCGATTACTAAATAAGAAGCCTCGCAACCGTAAGTTTTTCGCCGCTCGCTGCGCTCGTCGAAGAACTTACGCTTGACCTACGGTCCTCCCGGCTCGCTTTTTATTTAGTAATCGTCGCTACCGTCTCGGTCGCCGAGTTTCGTTGCGGGAATGCGCGCGCGGTCTCCGGCGGGCACCTCTCACTCCGCTCCGCTTCGCCAACGCCTCGCAGGCTCGTCGTGGCGAGACTGAACATTGGTCGCCGAGGCTCCCAATGTTCGCGAACGCGGTGGTTTGCCGTCACGCTCCGCTCCGCTCGATGACCCCTCACGCGGCGTCCGGTAGTCCCGCCCTGCGACAGGCGCGCGTGCCCACCACGCGGGGTCAGGCACCGGTCGCCCCTCGCCTCTCGCAACGAGTCCTCGCTCTGCGCTTCGGACCCGTGCGAGCACGGCTCCTTTGCGCACCCT